>Ga0075420_100000248_pt1 | contig 39700 bp, 33 predicted proteins | sample SoiMetdeltSBSDD4_FD_75296 | JGI IMG/M metagenome (GOLD analysis project Ga0075420, IMG submission 75296) | Bulk soil microbial communities from a Populus tree surrounding site in Tennessee, USA - Soil MetaG P. deltoides SBSDD4 | ecosystem: Environmental > Terrestrial > Soil > Tree plantation...
CCCACGGCGAGCACGCCCGGCGGACCCGCCTCGGCCGGCCGCCGTCCCAGCACCAGCTCGGCCCGAACCGGGACGCCTCGTTGAGCAGGACCACCAGGTCGCGCGCTGCCCCGTGCGCGGCGAGCAGGTCGACCAGGTGCCCCGCCGCTTCGTGGGAGAGGTAGTTGACCGCGTCTCGAGCCGGTCGACGTGCTCCGGCCAGACACATGAGCGCAGCCAGGTCACGGCATCGCTGTCGGCGGTGTCGACCGGCGCGACGTCCACGCCGGTGCGGGCCGCGACATCGATCGGCACCGTCGCCGGCTCGGGCCAGCCGCGGCCCCGGACCTCGCACCCCAGGACCAGCGGTGACGGTGCCTCGTCCCGACCGGTTCGCTGGGTACGGCTGCCGTCCGGCGTGGCGTAGTGGTACGCGTACCGGTCCGGTAGCAGCAGCAGACCGGCGCTCGTGCCCAGCTCGACCAGGGTGAGCGGGCAGCCGTCAACCAGCTCGGCGGCTCGGCCGAGACCCGGGCGCAGCAGCGCTGCCCGGGTGGCCTCGTTGGTCTGGATGAGCCGCGTGGCGCACAGCTCGGCCAGCTCCGCCCGGTGCGTGGCGACCAGGTCCGTGAAGGCTGCGGTGAGCCCCTCGCCAGCGGGCCGGGCGCCGCCGAGCACCGGCAGGTAGCCGGCGAGCGGGTGGCCCGCCGCCGACGTACGCAGCAGGTACTGGACCGCGGCGAAGAGCAGGATGGCCCGCTGCTGGCTGCGCGGGGCGGCCAGCAGCGGCCGGGCCAGTGCCGGCCGGTCCGTCAGGAACCGGGCCAGCTGGGCGTAGCGGGCCGAGTAGCCGTCGAGCTCCTGCTCGGCGAAGTGGCGGAACATCACGGGCAGGCGCTCGGCGTCGGTCACGCTCCGATGGTGTCCCGGCCGGGCAACGGCCGGTGGTACGGCACAGCCATGCGTGACCGCACCGCCTCGCACAGTGTGTAGCGGTGACCCGCGGTAGTGGCATAGCCTGCGGGGTCGTGAACGAACATCGCAGCTATCCCGCCGAGCCGGAACCGCGCTGGTTTACGGGCGAGGCGAACTATCCCGACCAGGAGTGGGACGCCCGCGGCGCGGGTGGAGGACGGTACCCCGACGAGAGCTACCGGTACGCCCAGGCGGCGCCGGGAACGGGCGGCGGGGTCGGCCCGCGGTCCGGCCAGCCGCTGCCTCCGCTGCCGGACCCGGGACGCGACGCCATGGGCGGCGGCGCGCTGTCCGGCTCGGCCCCGTTCAACCAGGGCGGCGACGACCAGCAGCGCTTCCACACCGAGGCGATCGACCGCACCGCCCTGCGGCGGGGCGGTGCGGCCCAGCCGGCCGAAGGTGGGGTCTACCGGACCCGCCGCACGGCGGTCGCCATCCCGATCTGGGCGGCGGTGGCGCTGCTGGCGCTTCCGGTGCTGCGCCTGCTGCTGGACTCGGCGTTCGGCCCGCCGCTGTCCGCCGCCGGGGTGGTCTCCGGGATCTTCACGCTCATCGGGCTGCCGCTCGCCGCTGCCGGCCTGTACGCGGTGCTCACCGGGGCGCTGCGGGTGCCGGATGCGCCCGGCGTGCAGGCCTGGCTGCGCGCGCCAGCGGTGTACCTGCCGATCGGGCTGGTGCTCTTCCTGGCGGCTGGGCTGGCGGCCGGCTGAGGCGGCGCTACTGGGGCGGCGCTACTGGGGCGACGTGCTGAGGCGACGCTGCTGAGAACGCCGGCCGTGGCGCCCGCCGGGGTCGGTGCGCGCGTCGGCGCGTACACTCGATGACCGGCGACCACATCAGTGGTCGACCTCGCGCGTCCTCTCCGCGACCCGTCGCGGGGCGACGGCCGCCCTGGTCCCGGGCAACCGGGTCAACCACGGCCGGTGACCGGACGCCAGGGCGGCGGCCGCCGGCCAGCCGCGACAACCAGGGGACCAAGGAGCACTTGATCATGGCCGTAGTGACCATGCGCCAACTACTGGAGAGCGGCGTCCACTTCGGGCACCAGACCCGCCGGTGGAACCCGAAGATGAAGCGCTATATCTTCACCGAGCGTAACGGGATCTACATCATCGACCTGCGCCAGACGCTCGACTACATCGAGAAGGCGTACAGCTTCATCCGTGGCACCGTGGCCGAGGGCGGCGCCGTGCTCTTCGTGGGCACGAAGAAGCAGGCCCAGGAGGCCATCGCGGAGCAGGCGACGCGCGTGGGCATGCCCTACGTCAACCACCGCTGGCTCGGCGGCATGCTGACGAACTTCCAGACGGTGCACAAGCGGCTCCAGCGGATGAAGGAGCTGGAGGCGATCGAGCAGACGGGCGCCGCCGCCGGGTACACCAAGAAGGAGACCCTGCAGCTCACGCGCGAGAAGGACAAGCTCACCAGGACGCTGGGCGGCCTGCGGGACATGCAGCGGGTGCCGGCGGCGATCTGGGTCGTGGACACCAAGAAGGAGCACATCGCGGTTGACGAGGCCCGCAAGCTCGGCATCCCGGTCATCGCGGTGCTCGACACCAACTGCGACCCGGACGAGGTCGACTTCCCGATCCCGGGCAACGACGACGCGATCCGTTCTGCCGCCCTGCTCACCCGGGTGGTCGCCGACGGGGTCGCCGACGGGCTGATCGCCAGGTCCGGCAAGGCGCTGCGCACCGACGAGAAGCCGGCGCCGGGCATCCTCGCCGCGGACGAGCCGCTCGCGGAGTGGGAGCGCGAGCTGCTCGGGGGCAGCACCGAGCAGCCGGCCACCGCCGCCGCCGAGTAGCACCCGCTGGACCAGCTTCACGCCCCATCCACGCCCCAGCTACAAGGCGCCGTGCCGCGGCAGGCTCGGCGAGGTCGCAACCACTGAAGTGAGATCGCAACCACCGAAGAGAGAGACATGTCCAACTTCACCGCTGCGGATGTCAAGAAGCTCCGCGACCTTACCGGTGCCGGCATGATGGACTGCAAGAAGGCGCTGGAAGAGGCCGCCGGCGACTTCGACAAGGCCGTCGAGATCCTGCGTGTCAAGGGTGCCAAGGACGTCGGCAAGCGGGCCGGTCGTACCGCCGCCAACGGCCTGGTCGCCCACTCCGGCAACGCCCTGCTGGAGCTCAACTGCGAGACCGACTTCGTCGCCAAGAACACCGACTTCATCGCGCTGGCGCAGCGGCTGGTCGAGCACGCTATGGCCACCCGCCCCGCCGACGTGCAGGGGCTGCTCGGCTCGGAGCTGGACGGCCGTACGGTCGCCGACACCGTCCAGGCCGAGTCCGCCCGGATCGGGGAGAAGCTCGTCGTGAACCGCTTCGGCGTCCTCGACGGCCCGGTCGCGGTGTACCTGCACCGCAAGGACCCGAGCCTGCCGCCCCAGGTGGGCGTGATGGTCGAGTACCGCGGCCTGACAGGAAGCGACGAGGCGGCGCTCTCGGACGCGCGGGGCGTGGCCATGCAGATCGCCGCGATGCGGCCGAAGTACCTCACCCGCGACGAGGTGCCCGCCGATGTGGTCGAGTCCGAGCGGCGCATCGCCGAGCAGACCGCCCGCGAGGAGGGCAAGCCGGAACTGGCGATACCGAAGATTGTCGATGGCCGCGTGAACGCCTTCTTCAAGGACTTCGTGCTCGTCGAGCAGGCTTCGGTCACGGACCAGAAGAAGACTGTGCAGCAGGTGATGGACGAGGCGGGCATCACGGTGAGCCGCTTCATCCGCTTCGAGGTCGGCCAGGCCTGAGCCGAGCCGTTCAGGTGAGGCGCAGGCGGAGGCGAGGCGGCCAGAGGGCCAGGGCCAAGCCGAGCTGGAAGTGATCGCTGACGAGGAGGCCGCGGTGCATGCTCCACCCACCGCGGCCTCCTCGTCGCATAGGGTCAAGCGGAGGACAGCCGGCGCCGTTTCGCCGGTAGGACGGCAGCCGGTAGGAAGGCAGGCGGCATGACGCGGACGACGGTTGAGCCTCGCGAGCCTGGCGGGATGCCGCGGGACCTGCCCCGGCGGGTGGTCCTCAAGCTCTCCGGCGAGGTCTTCGGCGGCGGCGAGGTCGGCGTGGACCCCGACGTCGTCCAAGGGGTGGCCCGGCAGGTCGCCGCCGTGGTACGGCGGGGTGTGCAGGTCGCGGCAGTGGTCGGCGGCGGTAACTTCTTCCGCGGCGAGGAGCTGCAACGACGGGGCATGGACCGGGCCCGCGGCGACTACATGGGCATGCTCGGCACAGTGATGAACTGCCTGGCGCTACAGGACTTCCTGGAGAAGGAGGGCATCGAGACCAGGGTGCAGACGGCGATCACCATGGCGCAGGTCGCCGAGCCGTACATCCCACTGCGGGCGATCCGGCATCTGGAGAAGGGACGCGTCGTGATCTTCGGCGCCGGGGCCGGCATGCCGTTCTTCACGACCGACACCGTGGCTGCCCAGCGCGCTCTGGAGATCCGTGCCGACTTGGTGCTGATGAGCAAGAACGGGGTGGACGGCGTCTACACGGCCGACCCGAACACCGACCCGCAGGCGCGCAAGCTCGACGAGATCACGTTCGCGGAGGCGCTGCGCCGTGGGCTGAAGGTCGCCGATGCCGCCGCCTTCAGCCTGTGCATGGACAACAAGCTGCGCATGCTGGTGTTCGGCGCCGAGGGAGAGGACACCATCGTCCGGGCGGTCAGCGGTGAGAGGATCGGCACGCTGATCATCCCCTGACAAGCACCGCCATGACGAGGATCCCTGACCAGACCTGGGCGGTCCGACCGAGAGAGCCTGAGGAGGCGACGGAGCACGTGATCGACGAGACGCTTCTCGAAGCGGAGGAGAAGATGGAGCGTGCGATCGAGCACGCCAAAACGGAGTTCGCGACGATCCGTACCGGCCGCGCCACCCCGGCGATGTTCGGCAAGATCGTGATCGACTACTACGGCACCCCCACGCCGCTGCCGCAGCTGGCCTCGATCGCCGTGCCGGAGCCCCGCATGGCGATCATCAAGCCGTACGACGTGTCCCAGCTGCGCGCCATGGAGAAGGCGATCCGCGACTCCGACCTGGGGGTCAACCCCAACAACGAAGGTACGCAGATCCGCCTGCTGCTGCCGCCGATGACCGAGGAGCGGCGGCGCGAGATGATCAAGGTGGTCCGGCACAAGGGCGAGGAGGCCAAGGTCGCCATCCGCAACGTGCGCCGTAAGGCAAAGGATGAGCTGGACCGGATCGTCCGTGACGGCGAAGCCGGCGAGGACGAGGGGCGCCGCGCCGAGAAGGAGCTGGAGGACCTGACCCACCGCTTCGTTGCACACGTCGACGAGATCGTCAAGCACAAGGAAGCCGAGCTGCTCGAGTTCTGATGTCCCACCTCGACCCCGCCCAGGCCGAACCCCCCCGCGGGCGGCACCGGGCCCGGCGTGGCGCCGCTCGTGAACCGGCGGCCGTCCCCGAGCCGGTGCCGCACCCGGAACCGGACCCGGACCCCTACGGGTGGGACCGGGCGGCCGATGCGTGGGGAGACCCCGACCCCGAGCAGCTGCGGGGCCGCGCGGCGTACCGGGAGCACGGGGACCGCTGGGACCCTGGGTACCCGCCGCTGGTGGAGCCGGCCACCGGGCGCCCCGGCTCACGGCCCCGGCGGCAAGGGTCGACCGCGGGTGGGGGACCGCCGCCGGCCGAGCTCACCGATCCGCTCACCGATCCGGGCGGCCCGATCGGCGAGGCGACGACCGAGCTCCCGGTACAGCCGGCCGCCACGGGCCGGGCCGGCCGTAACCTGCCCGCCGCCGCCGCCGCCGCCGCCACCACCACCGGCCGGGCCGGGCGTAACCTGCCGGCCGCCATCGGCGTGGGCGTGCTGCTGGGCGCCGCCGTACTCAGCTCGCTCTTCTTCTGGCGCCCGGCGTTCCTGGCCGTGGTGGTCGCCGCCGGGTCGATCGGGATCTGGGAGATGGTCCAGGCGGTACGGACCAGCGGGGCCCAGCCGCCGCTGGGACCGTTGCTGACCGGCGGGCTGGTGATGTCCGGCCTCGCCTGGTTCGCCGGACCGGACGCGCTGGCGGTTGGGCTGCTGCTCACGGTCCTCGCCACCATGGTGTGGCGCCTCGCGGACGGTCCTGCCGGCTACCACCGCGACGTGACCACCGCCACTTTGATATCGGTCTACGTGCCGTTTCTCCTTGGGTTCGCCGCCATGCTGGGCGCAGCGCCCGACGGCGAGTGGCGGGTGCTCGCCACCCTGGCCGCCGTGGTGCTCTCCGACACCGGCGGCTACGTGGCGGGTGTCTTCTTCGGCAGCCGGCCGATGGCGCCGACGATCAGCCCCAAGAAGTCGTGGGAGGGGCTGGCCGGCTCGCTGCTCGCCGCCGCGGTGGGCGAGTCGGTCCTGCTGTACCTCCTGTTCGACGTCGCGTGGTGGTGGGGGCTGGTGTTCGGGATCTCACTGTCCGCCGCCGCGGTTCTCGGAGACCTGGCGGAGTCGCTGCTCAAACGTGATCTCGGCGTCAAGGACATGAGTACGCTGCTGCCTGGCCACGGCGGGCTGATGGACCGGCTCGACTCGATCCTGCTCGCCGTTCCAGTTGCGTACCTTTTGCTCTCGGTGCTCGCGCCGGTCGCAACGTGAAGTGTCTCTCCTTCTGTCATGCCGTCAGCTACCGGTGCGGGCATGGGAGACTGGCCTCGTCATGACTGACGCTCGGGTAACAAGCGAGCCCAGGGCCGGTGTCGCCCCGGGGCGATCCGGCCTGCCCTGGGCGGTCCAGCCGGGAGGCGCCCAGCCGGGAGCGGCCCAACCCGGGGCGGCGAGGCCGCCGCGGCACCTGGCCGACCTCGACCTGGCTGGCCGGCGGGCGGCGGTGGCGGAGCTCGGCGAACGCGGGTTCCGCGCCAGCCAGCTGTCCACCCACTACTTCGGACGGCTGGTGCGCGACGCGGACCTGATGACCGACATCCCGGCCGGTGCTCGGGGGCGCTTGGCCGAGGCGCTCCTGCCGCGGCTGCTCACCCCGGTGCGGGAGCTGGAGTGCGACGGCGGGGCCACCCGTAAGGCACTGTGGCGGCTGCACGACGGCTCGCTCGTGGAGAGCGTGCTGATGGGCTACCCGGACCGGGTCACGGCATGCGTGTCCAGCCAGGCCGGGTGCGGCATGGGGTGCCCGTTCTGCGCCACTGGCCAGGCCGGGCTGACCCGTAACCTCTCCACCGCGGAGATCATCGACCAGGTTGTATGGTTCGCCGGGGTGGCCGCCCGGGGCGAGGTGACCGGGTGCCCGCCGCGGCTGTCGCACGTCGTGTTCATGGGGATGGGCGAGCCGCTCGCCAACTACCAGCGGGTCGTCGAGGCGGTCCGGCGGCTGGTCGCACCGGCACCGGAGGGGCTCGGCCTGTCCCAGCGGCACATCACGGTCTCCACGGTCGGTCTGGTGCCGGCGATGCGCCGGCTGGCCGGCGAGGATCTGCCGGTGACCCTTGCGCTGTCGCTGCATGCGCCGGATGATGACCTGCGCGATGAGCTGGTGCCGGTCAACCGGCGCTGGAAGGTCGCCGAGGTGCTCGACGCGGCCTGGGCGTACGCCGCACACACCGGCCGCCGAGTCTCCATCGAGTACGCGATGATCAGGGACGTGAACGACCAGCCGTGGCGGGCCGACCTGCTTGGTCGGCTGCTGGCCGGCCGGCTGGCACATGTGAACCTCATACCGCTCAACCCGACTCCGGGCAGTCGCTGGGACGCCAGCCCGAAGCCGGTGGAGCGGGAGTTCGTACGGCGGCTTCGGGTGGCCGGCGTTCCGGTCACGGTGCGCGACACCCGGGGTAGACAGATTGATGGCGCATGCGGGCAGCTGGCTGCGGCGCAGGTAGCGGAGGTGGGTGGGTGACGAGTCAGGGTCAGCGGTTCCGGCGTCGTGCGCTTCGTCGTGGCTACAAGGTCGACGAGGTTGACGCGTTCCTCGACCGGGTCGAGGCGACGCTCGCCGGCGATCCGGTCGACGCTCCGGTCACCGCGCAGGAGGTCCATGACGTGGTCTTCCGGGTCCGGTTCGGCGGGTACGACGAATGGCAGGTCGACCTGCACCTGGACCGGGTCGAGCGGCAGCTCGCCGAGATCGAGGAGCGCGGGTACGTCCGCGGTCCGGATCCGCGGATGGCCAAGATGCGCGAGGAGCGGATGCCCCACGGCCCCATGGGCCCCCCGCCACCGATGCGCGACGACCGCATGGCGCCACCCATGCAGGCACGGCCGATGCCCCCGATGGCCGGGCCGCCGATGGGCGCCCCCCCGATGCCCCCGCCACCGGCTCCACCAGTGCGCGACCCGGGGTACGGCCGCTATGACGAGCCGACGTACGGCGGGGGGTTCGACGGCTTCGACCCCGGCCGTCACGGCAAGGCGGACATGACGGCGGAGATCCGGATGGGCGACCCTGGCTACGGGCACCCATCGGCTCCGCCGATGGCCGGCGGCCCAGGCGCGGCGATGCCCGCCGACGTCCACCGCGTCGACCAGATACGGCGTACGTTCCAGCCGCGCCGCTTCGGCAGCGGGTACGACCCGGTCCAGGTCGACCGGCTCTTCGAGGGGATCATCTCGGCGATGTCCAGCCGGGGGTCAGTGCCGATCAGCGATGCGGAGCTCGACCCGGGGCAGTTCAGCCTGGTGCCCGGCGGCTACTTCGAGGCAGAGGTCGACGCGGCCCTGAAGGAGGTACGCGACATCCTGCGGCGGCGGTGAGCCCGCCCGCCGATCCCGCAGCCCGGGGTTCCGGGATGATGCGTGACCGGCGTCGATGCGTGACCGGCGTCGTCGCTAGGAACGCAGGCCGTTCTTACGCAGCACCCAGTCGCCGATGAGGATCGCGACGAGGAGCGCGGCCAGCCCCACCAGCCAGAGGTTCTCGATGTTGCCCTCGTGGTTGCCGATGAGCATGGCCAGCAGGATGACGATCGTGACCACGGCGCCGACGCGGGCCGCCCGCCCGCTGCTGCGCTTGTGCTGGTCAGGTGCTGTCACCGGCTCGTTTCCAGCCACGTCGGTCCCTTTCGGCTAGGTCGGCCACCTAGTCTGGCATGCCGCCGCGGGGCCGCCGCGACCACCTCCGGTAGCGTCGGGAGGTACGTGCCCGCCATAGGCCAATCCCGCCATGGATCAGTTGCGCCATAGACCAATCCCATAGCTGAGGAGCGAATGCCGTGCGAGTGACTGGGACCGGCCACGCCAGCATGCGGATCGACACGCCCGCCGGGAGCATCCTCTGCGACCCCTGGGTCAACCCGTCGTTCTTCGCCTCCTGGTTCCCGTTCCCGGACAACTCGCAGCTCGACTGGGAGAGCCTTGGCCAGGCCGACTACCTGTACGTGTCGCACCTGCACCGGGACCACTTCGATGCGGAGCACCTGCGCCGCTACGTGAGCAAGCGGGCCACCGTGCTGCTGCCGCAGTACCCCACCAGCGAGCTCGAGGACCAGCTGCGCGACCTGGGCTTCACCCGCTTTCTCAAGACCACGACCAACGAGCCGGTCGAGCTGGGCGGCGGCCTGACCGTTATGGTGCAGGCGCTGACCTCGCCCACGGACGGGCCGATCGGGGACTCCTCGCTCTGGGTCGAGCACGACGGCGTGCGGCTGCTCAACCAGAACGACGCCCGCCCTACCGACCTGTCCGTCTTCGCCGAGCTGGGCCACGTGCACGCGCACATGCTCCAGTTCTCCGGCGCGATCTGGTACCCGATGGTCTACGAGCTGCCCGCCGCCGCAAAGACCGCGTTCGGCAAGCAGAAGCGCGAGCGGCAGTTCGACCGTACGGTGCGTTATATCGACGACCTCAAGGCGTCCTGGGTGTTCCCCATCGCCGGGCCGCCGTGCTTCCTCGACGACGAGCTGTTCGGCTTCAACGACCTCGGCCACGACGAGGGCAACATCTTCCCTGACCAGCAGGCGTTTATTGACCATTATCAGGGCCTCGGCTACCACAACGGGGTCCTGCTGCTGCCCGGTTCGGTGGCTACGGTCACCGCCGACTCCTGCGAGGTCACCCACCCGGTGCCGGACGTACGGGACTTCTTCGCGCGCAAGGAGGAGCACCTGCGGGCGTACCAGGAAAGGCAGCGACCGGTGATCGCGGCGGCCAAGGCGTCCTGGCGGCACCCTGAGGTCGATGTCCTCAAGGAGCTGAAGCGGCGGGTCGAGCCGTTGCTCGACGAGTCGGTCTACCTGGCCAAGGGTGTCGGCGGTCCGGTCCGGCTGGACCTGGTCGCCGACGACGAGAGCACCGTCGAGTCGATCGTCGTTGACTTCCCCGGCCGGCAGGTGCGCCGGTACGCCGACGAGAAGGTGCGCTACCGCTTCCGCACGAAGCGGTCGCTGGTCGAGCACCTGCTGCACATCGGCGAGGTGGACTGGGTCAACTCGCTGTTCCTGTCCTGCCGGTTCTCGGCCGCCCGGATCGGTCAGTACAACGAGTTCGTCTACGCGTTCTTCAAGTGCCTGTCGGAGGAGCGGCTGCAGTACGCCGAGGGCTGGTACGCCGAGCAGAAGCCGGACGCGGAGAACGTGAAGCTGGGCGACTGGGTGGTGCAGCGGCGCTGCCCGCACCTCAAGGCCGACCTGACCCGCTTCGGCAAGGTCGACGACGGCGTGCTCACCTGCCAGATGCACGGCTGGCGCTGGGACCTGGCCAGCGGCCGGTGCCTGACCAGCGTCGGCGGCAACCCGCTGCGTTCCCGCCCGGCCGGTACGCAGCCGCTCCCTGATTCGGCCGAGCGCACTACTCTCCAGGTACGAAAGGACTAGCCCCCGTTAAGGTGGTGCGGCGATGAGCGAGGCGCCGGTCGGGCGCGGCGACGGGGTCTATGTCGCCCCCGGACGATGGACCGCCCAGCGGGCCGTGGCGGAGCTGCCCGAGACCACCGGGATGACCATCGAGGTTCTGGACGGGAGTCTTGTCGTGTCGCCACGCCCTTCGACCCGGCACCAGGCCGCGCTCCGGGAGCTGCTGTACGAGCTCCATCGGGCCGCGCGTCGCGTCGGGCTGGCGGCCTACCCCGAGATCAACATGGTCTGCGGCGACGACCTGACCAGTCCGGACATCGTGGTCATCCGGCCCCCGGACGAGGAGAAGGTCTGGGTCCCAGCTCAGGATGCAGTGCTGGTCGTCGAGATCATGTCCGCCGGCAGCAAGCGTAAGGACCGCTTCGAGTACCCCCAGGTGTACGCACGCGAGAAGATCGGGCACTTCCTGCGGGTCGAGTTTCGTGGTGAGGATCCGGTGTTCTTCCTGCACGAGCTGGTCGACGGGGAGTACCGGCCGGCCGTGGTGGCACCGGCCGGCACCCCGTTCGTGATGCGGGAACCGTTCGACTTCTCCATCGACCCGGCCCGGCTCGTCGAGGACGGGGCCTAGGCCGGTCGCCATCAGGACCGGGTGCCGGCCTGGGTGGCGTCCCGCGGCCCGCATGTACGCCCACCAGGAGTGCCACGCCGGGCCCAGCTCGTTGGACCCGGTGAAGTCGTACCTGCCGCCCTTCGCCTGGCACATCGGTGCTCCTGGCTGGTGGGCTGGCAGGCGGTTGCCTACGGCACCGGCCAGTTGTGATGCGTAGCGCGGGAACGCGGAGACCCGGGAACCGCGGAGAGCCGGCAGCCGCCCCGGTGCCGCTCAACATCTGTTCCGGTCGATACGGGTGGGCTACGGTGATCCCCACGACGCATCGACCAACGTCCTGGGGAGGCCAGTATGAACCGTCGTACCATGCTGCGCGCTGCCGTCGTGTCGGCCGGAACCGTCGCGTTCTCCGGCGCACTGTGGCAGGAGGCCTTCGCCGCGCCGGCACAGCCGGGTCCGAGCCCGTACGGGGACCTGCTCGCCGCCGACGCCAACGGCATCCAGCTGCCCGCCGGCTTCACCAGCCGGGTCATCGCGCGCTCCAACCAGTTTGTCCCGGGCACCGGCTACCTGTGGCACTCTGCCCCGGACGGCGGCGCCTGCTTCGTCGACGGCACGGGCTGGATCTACGTCTCCAACTCCGAGGTGCCGTTCGTCGGCGGGGCGTCGGCGGTGCGGTTCCGGTCCGACGGCTCGGTCGCCTCGGCGTACAATATCCTCTCCGGCACGAACCTGAACTGCGCTGGCGGCGCGACCCCGTGGGGCACCTGGCTATCCTGCGAGGAGCAGCCGCTGGGCGCGGTCTACGAGACGTACCCGCAGGGCGGGCGCAGCGCGGTGCAGCGGTCGCGGATGGGGCGCTTCGCGCACGAGGCGGCCGCGTGCGACCCGGTCCGACGCGTGGTCTACCTCACCGAGGACGAGTCCGACGGCCGGTTCTACCGGTTCCGCCCGGACGTCTGGGGCGACCTGGCCAACGGCACGCTCGAGGTGCTGGTCGCCTCCGCCGACACCGGCCCGGTCAGCTGGCGGGCCATCCCGGACCGCGACGGCTTCCCGGTGCCCACCCGCTACCAGGTCTCCGGGGCCAAGCGGTTCAACGGTGGCGAGGGCTGCTACTACGCGGCCGGCATCTGCTACTTCACCACCAAGGGCGACAACCGGGTCTGGGCGTACGACGCGGCCCTGCAGCGCCTGGACATCGCGTACGACGACTCGCTGGTGCCCGGCGGCGCGGCGCCGCTGACCGGGGTGGACAACATCACCGGGGCGTCCTCCGGAGACCTGTTCGTGGCCGAGGACGGCGGCAACATGGAGATCAACGTGATCACGCCGGCCGGCGTGGTCGCCCCGTTCCTGCGCATCCTGGGCCACAGCGGCTCCGAGATCACCGGCCCGGCCTTCTCGCCGGACGGGTCCCGGCTCTACTTCTCCTCCCAGCGCGGCACGACCAACAACCCGGCCAACGGGGTCACCTACGAGGTCCGCGGGCCGTTCCGCAGCTGAGGTAGCGTCGGGTGCCGTGACCGAGCGCACCGAGCGAAGCGAGGGCCGCGAGGGCACGGCTAAGAAGGCCCTGCCGTGACCGAGTGCACCGAGCGGAGCGAGGGCCGCGAGGGCACGGCTAAGGAGACACGGCGTGACCGAGGTGTTCCAGACGGACCGGCTCGTGGTCCGCGAGTGGACCGACGAGCCGGCCGATCTGGACCGTATCTATGACATCTACTCCCGCTGGGAGGTGGCGCGCTGGCTGGGCGCGCAGCCCCAGGCGATGGCCTCCCGCGACCAGGCGCCCGGCGTGGTACGCCGGTGGCGGGAGCTGCACTCGGCCAGCGGCGGGCGGTACGGCGCCTGGGCGGTGCAGCCGCGGGGCACCGGCCTGGTCGCGGGCACGGTGCTGTTCAAGCCGCTGCCGAACGGTGCCGGAGAGGTCGAGGTGGGCTGGCACCTGCACCCGGACTCGTGGGGCCACGGGTACGCCACCGAGTCCGCCCGCGGTGCGGTCGAGCGGGGCTTCCGCGCCGGGCTGACCGAGGTCTACGCCGTGGTCCGGCCGGACAACGCCGCGTCGCTCGCGGTGTGCCGGCGGCTGGGCATGACCCCGCTGGGCCGTACCGAGCGCTGGTACGGCGTACCGGTCGAGGCGTTCCGCATTGACCGGCCAGCCACCGCGGCCGCCCGGTCGGCTACCGCGGCCGCCCGGCCAGCCATCGCGGCCGACAGGTCGGCTACCGAGACCGGTCGACCGCCGGCCGGAGGCGACCGGCCGGCGACCGAGGTCGACGTTGACCAATCCGGGACAATGAGCCGGTGACCACCGCCCGCGAGATCGTGCTGCTCGGCTCGACCGGCTCGATCGGCACCCAGGCGCTGGACATCGTGCGGCGCAACCCGGACCGGTTCCGGGTGGTCGGGCTCGGTGCCGGCGGCGGCAACGTCGCGCTGCTCGCGGCCCAGGCGCTCGAGCACGGCGTCGAGGTGGTGGGCGTGGCCCGCGCATCCGCCGCGCAAGACCTCCAGCTGGCCTTCTACGCCGAGGCGAGCCGGCAGGGGTACGCCGCCGGCCGGTTCCGCATCCCGAAGATCCTGGCCGGGCCGGACGCCATGGCGGAGCTGGCGGCCTGGCCGTGCCACACCGTGGTCAACGGCGTGGTCGGCTCGCTGGGCCTGGCCCCCACGCTCGCGGCGCTGCGCGCCGGCCGTACCTTGGCGCTGGCCAACAAGGAGTCGCTGGTGGCCGGCGGCCCGCTGGTCCACGCCGCGGTGCAGCGGCCGGGGCAGCTGGTCCCGGTGGACTCGGAGCACTCGGCGCTGGCCCAGTGCCTGCGCGGAGGCGCCGCCGCGGAGGTACGGCGGCTGGTGCTGACCGCCAGCGGGGGCCCGTTCCGGGGCCGCCGCCGCGACGAGCTGGCCACCGTGACCCCGGCCCAGGCGCTGAGGCACCCGACCTGGGACATGGGGCCGGTCGTCACCGTCAACAGCGCGACGCTGGTGAACAAGGGCCTGGAGGTCATCGAGGCGCACGAGCTGTTCGGCGTGGCGTACGACCGGATCGAGGTGGTGGTCCACCCGCAGTCGGTGCTGCACTCGCTGGTCGAGTTCGCCGACGGCTCCGCCCTCGCCCAGGCCAGCCCGCCGGACATGCGGCTGCCGATCGCGCTGGCGATGGGCTGGCCGGACCGGGTGCCCGAGGCTGCCGCGGCGGTCGACTGGACCACCGCGCACACCTGGCAGCTCTACCCGCTGGACCAGGCCGCCTTCCCTGCGGTGGCGCTGGCCAAGGCGGCCGGGGCGGCCGGCCGCTGCCGGCCGGCGGTCTACAACGCGGCGAACGAGGAGTGCGTGGCGGCCTTCCTCGGCTCCCGGCTGCCGTTCCTGGGGATCGTCGACATCGTGGCCCAGGTCCTGTCCGACGCGCCCGACTTTGGGGTACCAGGTACCGTCGAGGAGGTGCTCGCCGCCGAGGAGTGGGCGCGCGTGCGGGCCCGTCAGATCATCGCATCGGCGGAAGGGGCTTGATGGCGCTCGTCGTCGGCACGGCACTGTTCGCGCTCGCCATCCTGGTGTCCGTCTGCCTGCACGAGGCCGGGCACATGGCCACGGCGAAGGCCTTCGGCATGAAGGTCACCCGGTACTTCGTCGGCTTCGGCCCCACGCTGTGGTCGTTCCGCCGGGGCGAGACCGAGTACGGCGTCAAGGGGATCCCGCTCGGCGGCTTCGTGAAGATCGTCGGCATGACCCCGCAGGACGACGACGTGGAGCCGGCGGACGAGCCGCGGGCCATGTGGCGCTTCCCGCTCTGGAAGCGCACGGTCGTGATGTCCGCCGGCTCAGCCGCGCACTTCGTGCTCGGGTTCGTGATCCTGTGGGGCATCTTCGCCTTTGTCGCCCTGCCCGACAGCGACAAGCTGGCGACCCAGCGCGCCGCCCTGAGCGACGTGGCCGACTGCATCACCCCGAAGTGGCAGTTCGACAAGCAGTCCGGGCGGCTGGTCGAGTGCGACCCGGCGACCGCCCCGCCGAGCCCGGCCAAGCAGGCGGGCCTGCGGGCCGGCGACGTGATCATCGCCGTGGACGGCCGGGAGACGGCGAGCTGGACCGCCACGACCGAGGCGATCCGCGCCTCGGCCAACCGGAGCGTGGTGCTGACCGTCGAGCGGGACGGAGCGCGGCGTGAGGTGCCGGCGACCATCGCCGTCGCCGAGCGGGTCCGGCCGGACACCGACCCCACCAAGACCGCCGCCGAGGTCACCGCCGCGGACCTGGAGACCGTGGGGATCCTCGGCGTCTCACCCCACGTGCCGACGTCGACCGCCGGTCCGGCCGCCGCGGTGGGCCTCGCGACCACCCAGACCGGGGAGATGTTCAGCCGTACGATGGCGGCCCTGAAGACCTTCCCGGAGAAGATCCCGAAGCTGTGGGAGGCCCTGAGCGGAGCGCCCCGGGACCCGGAGACGCCGATCAGCGTGGTGGGCGCCAGCCGGCTCGGCGGGGAGCTGGTGGACTACGGCGAGTGGCCGACCTTCTTCCTCCTGCTGGCCGGTCTCAACTTCTTCGTCGGCATCTTCAACCTGCTGCCGATCCTGCCGCTGGACGGCGGGCACATCGCGATCGCCTGGTTCGAGCGGGCCCGGTCGTGGGTCTATGCCCGGCTCGGGCGGCCGGACCCGGGGCGCGTCGACTACTTCAAGCTTATGCCGGTAACGTACGCAATTATTCTTATTTTCGGGGGTTTCACCTTGCTGACCGTTGCCGCGGACATCATCAACCCGATCACCCTCTTCGCCAGGTGAGCCGGCTGTGACCACAGTGAGCCTCGGCATGCCCACGCTCCCGCCGCCGTCCCTTGCGCGGCGGCGCCAGACCCGGCAGCTCATGGTGGGCAACGTGCCGGTGGGCGGGGGCGCGCCGGTGTCGGTGCAGTCGATGACGACCACGCTGACCGCGGACGTGAACGCGACGCTGCAGCAGATCGCCGAGCTCACCGCCGCTGGCTGCCAGATCGTGCGGGTGGCCGTGCCGTCGCAGGACGATGTGGAGGCGCTGCCGGCGATCGCCCGCAAGTCGCAGATCCCGGTCATCGCCGACATCCACTTCCAGCCCCGGTACGTGTTCGCGGCGATCGACGCGGGCTGCGCCGGGGTGCGGGTCAACCCCGGCAACATCAAGAAGTTCGACGACAAGGTGGGCGAGATCGCCAGGGCAGCGGCGGCGGCGCGGGTGCCGATCCGGATCGGGGTCAACGCCGGCTCCCTGGACCCGCGGCTGCTGGCGAAGTACGGCAAGGCGACGGCCGAGGCGCTGGTGGAGTCGGCGCTGTGGGAGTGCTCGCTCTTTGAGGAGCACGGGTTCCAGGACATCAAGATCTCGGTCAAGCACAACGACCCGGTGGTGATGATCCGGGCGTACCGGCAGCTGTCCGACCGGTGCGACTACCCACTGCACCTGGGCGTGACCGAGGCCGGGCCGGCCTTCCAGGGCACGGTCAAGTCCGCCGTGGCGTTCGGCTCGCTGCTCGCCGACGGCATCGGCGACACGATCCGGGTCTCCCTGTCCGCGCCTCCGGTGGAGGAGGTCAAGGTCGGCAACGCGATCCTGGAGTCGCTGGGGCTCAAGGAGCGCGGCCTGGAGATCGTGTCCTGCCCCTCCTGCGGGCGGGCCCAGGTCGACGTCTACAAGCTGGCCGAGGAGGTCACCGCGGGGCTGGACGGGCTGCCGGTGCCGCTGCGGGTCGCCGTGATGGGCTGCGTGGTCAACGGCCCGGGCGAGGCCCGCGAGGCCGACCTGGGAGTCGCGTCGGGCAACGGCAAGGGGCAGATCTTCGTCAAGGGACAGGTGGTCAAGACCGTCCCCGAGTCGCAGATCGTCGAGACGCTGATCGAGGAGGCGCTCCGGCTCGCCGAGGAGATGGGCGCCGAGCTGCCGGAGGAGCTGCGCGGCCTGGCGCCGAGCGTGTCCGTCCACTAAGGACGTAGTAGGGTGCCCCGGGCCGCCGGTCCGGGGCACCCGCGCGTACGCGTACCCGGCTCACTCGCTGTCGGCGAGGATCGCGTAGAGCTTGCGCTTGGTCTCGGTGAGCACCTCCAGCGCCCGGGCCCGCTGCTCGTCCGTGCCGGCGAAGCCGACCTGGCGCAGGGCGTGCATGATGCCGAACGCGGCCTCGCGGAAGTCCTGCGCCTGCGACACGGTGTCGTCGGCGAACTCCTGCCAGGGCGCGTTCTCCGCGGCGCGGGCCGCCTCAGCGCGCCCGGCCTCGGTCAGCGTGAACCGCTTGCGGCCCTCGCTGGTCTCGCTGACGATCAGCCCCTCGTCCTCCAGCAGCTGCAGGGTCGGGTAGATCGACCCCGGGCTGGGGCGCCAGATGCCGCCGGTGCGGGCGTCGAGCTCGGAGATCATCTCGTACCCGTGCATCGGGCGCTCGGTCAGCAGCGCCAGCACGGCCGCGCGTACGTTGCCCCGCCGGCCGCCGCGCCCGCGCCCCCGCCCGCGACCCGGGCCATGCCCGAAGCCGGGACCGAAGCCCGCGCCGTGCCCGCCGAACGGCGGCCGCCACGGCCCGAACGCGAACCTGCGGGGGTCATGAAGCCAGTGATGGATCATACTTCCCCTCCAAGGATATCGTTGATATGTTAACGATATATCGGCAATACATCAACGACAAGTGACCTCCGAGATCGTCCATTTTCTGGCACATTGGTAGGCGTGCTCACGTTGCCCGTCCGTACGTTGGGCGAGGGCGACCGTGCCGCGGTGGAGCGGGTGCTCGACCGGGACCCGATCGCCGCGGCCCAGGTCGCGGAGCGGGTGCGAGCACGCGGCCTGGGCCGGTGGTCGACCCTGGGGACCTTGCTGGGCTACGGTGCCGGCCGGCAGCTCGACGCGGTGTGCTGGGTCGGCACCGGGCTGATCCCGGTGCAGGCCACGCCGGTGTCTGTCGCGGCCTTTGCGGAGCTGCTCGGCAACCGGCCGCACGACTGCTCGTCGATCCTCGGCCCGGCCGACGCCGTGCTCGGGCTATGGCAGCGGCTGGGCGAGCGGTGGGGCCCGGCGCGGGAGATCCGCGCCGCCCAGCCGCTGCTGGTCGCCGACGCGCCGCCCGCCGTCCGGGCCGACCCCGGAGTGCGCCGGGTCCGGCCGGACGAGCTTGACGTGCTCTACCCGGCGGCGGTGGCGATGTACACGGAGGAGGTCGGGATCTCGCCGACGGCCGAGGACGGTGGGCGGTGCTACCGGCACCGGGTCGCCGAGCTGGTGCGGCACCGGCGGGCGTACGCCCGGATCGTGGCGGGCCGGGTCGTCTTCAAGGCAGAGGTGGCCGTGGTCACCCGGCACACGGCACAGGTGCAGGGGGTGTGGGTCGCCCCGCAGTGGCGTGGCCAGGGCGTCGCCACGGCCGGTCTGGCGACCGTCGTGCGCGACGTGCTGCGCACGGTGGCGCCCAGCGTGAGCCTTTACGTCAACGACTACAACCACGCCGCCCGGCGGGTGTACGCCCGCTGCGGGTTCCGTGAGGTCGGCACGTTCGCGACCGTGCTGTTCTAGGCCCGGCGCACCGCTGGGGCCCGGCGCGCCGCTGGGATCCGTGGGCTGCTAGCTGGTTGCCGGGCCGCGGCGGCGCAGCTCGTCCACTGCGCCCATGGCGTCCCGGAGCTCGCCGAGCCACTGCTCGGCGTGCTGGCCGACGAGGCGTACGCACCACGCCAAGGCCTCCGAGCGGGAGCGGGCCACGCCGGCGTCGACCAGCGTGTCGAGCACCCGCCGCTCGGCCTGGCGCAGCCGCGTCATCACCGGAGCGGCCAGCGTGGTGAACAGCTCGGTGGTGCCGCCGCAGGTGGCCCCCCAGCCGACCTTGCGCCGGTACCGGTGCTCGGTCTGCCGGGCCACCTGGATACGCCGGTCGCGGGTCGCCTCCCGGAAGCTGGCGATCCGGCCCTGCTCGGCCGCTGCCCGGTCGGCGTCTGTCGCGGCATTGGCATGGGTCGGCTCGGGCAGTGTGCCGATGATGATGATCTCGTCCCGGTCGACCACGACCTCCGGCCGGCCGGTGAACCAGTCGTCGGGCAGGGCGCCGGTCACCCAGGCCGCAGCGTCCTCGGCGGCCGGCGGCTCGCCCCGCCACTGTTGCTCCCTACGCATCTCCAGCCCCTCTCATTACGGTGATTACATCATTACAACGTTGCTCGAGCAACGCAAGGCCACCGGGGGTGTGCTGAGTCGGGAGCGGGTGCCGGTCGTCCCTGTTAACGTCGAGCGGGCGCGAGGGAGGAGGGCTACCCGTGACCTCCCTGCGTCAGGATCTGCACTTTCGCCGTTACTGGCTGGCGCGGATGGTCTCCCTGAGCGGCTCCATGATCACTTACGTGGTCCTGCCCATCCTCGTGTACCAGCTCACCGGCTCCAACCTGTGGACCGGCCTGGTGGCCGTCTCCGAGGCGCTGCCGTACGTCTGCTTCGGGCTGGTCGCCGGGGCGCTCGCGGACCGGCTGGACCGGCGGCGGCTGATGGTCGCCATGGACCTCGCCAGCGCTGCGGTGCTGGCCAGCCTGCCGCTGGCGTACCTGGCCGGAGTCCTGACCGCACCGCACGTGCTGGTCGCGGGGTTCGTCGTCCAGGCGTTCTTCGTGTTCTTCGACGCGGCCAACTTTGGCGCGCTGCCGGCCCTGGTCGGCCGGGACCGGCTGGGCGCAGCCAACTCCGCCGTCATCGGCGGCGGCACGGTCATCGAGCTCGCGGTGCCGGCCCTGGTCGGCGTGCTGCTGGTGCTGCTGGCGCCGGCTCCGCTGCTGGCGCTGGACGCACTGTCGTTCATCGCCTCGGCGCTGCTGCTGCGGGCGATCACCGCGCCGATGGGCCTGGGCCGCTCCGGGGACCGGGCGCCGCTGGTCTCCGAGATCCGCGAAGGCCTGAGCTTCCTGGTCAACCACCCCCTGCTGCGTGTGCTGACCGTGCTCGGTGTCCTGGTCAACATCGGGATCGCGGCCTTCCTGAGCCAGCTGGTCCCCTGGTTGGACCAGGTGCTGCGGATCGCGCCGGCGGAGGATCCCCGGCTCGGCGCGGTCTGGGCGGTGCTCGGCGCCGGTGGGCTCGCCGGCAGCCTGCTCTACCCCCGGATCACCCGTAGGCTCGGCGAGACCCAGGTGGCGCAGGTCTTCATGCCGGCATCGCTGGTCTGCGTCGTTGCCTGCGCGCTGCTCGACCAGTGGCTGCTCGCCGCGGTCGCCGTCGGCCTGTGGTACCTGACCTTCATCGTGGTCGCGCTGACCACCATCACGCTGCGCCAGCAGATCACGCCGGACCACCTCCAGGGCCGGGTCAACACCGTGGGGCGCATGCTCGCGTTCGGCGCCGGCTGGCCGGTCGGCGCGCTCGCGGCCGGGCTGCTGTCCGAGGCGTACGGGCCGCGGGCCGCGCTGTGGCTCGCCGCCGCGATGGTCGCCGTGGCCTGCGTGGTGGCCTGGGCCGCGCTGCCCAGGGCCGCGCCGGCCAGCCCGGACGGGTGGCGGGCGGTGGGCTCACCTGAGTTGGGAGCGCGGGCACCGGCGTCGGAGTGGTTGACTGACAGGCCTGAGGGTGCCGGAGAGGAGCGGGCGTGGCCGGACGAGAGCCGCCGCTGACCCTGGAGGAGCTGCGGGTCGCCGTGCAGGCGGGCCGGGTCGACACGGTCGCCCTGGCCATTGTGGACATGCAGGGCCGGTTGCAGGGCAAGCGGTTCCACGCGCCGTACTTCCTCGACGAGGTGGTGCCGCACGGCGCCGAGGGCTGCAACTACCTGCTCGCGGTGGACGTCGACATGAACACCGTCGACGGGTACGAGATGTCCTCCTGGCAGCGCGGGTACGGCGACTTCGCGATGGTGCCGGACCTGGCCACCCTGCGCCAGGTGCCCTGGCAGCCGTGCACCGCGCTGGTCCTGGCCGACCTGGCCTGGCTCGACGGCCGGCCGGTGCTCGCCTCCCCGCGGCAGGTCCTGCGCCGCCAGCTCGACCGCCTCGCCGCGCACGGGCTGACCGCCTTCGTCGGCACCGAGCTCGAGTTCGTCATCTACCAGGACACGTACGAGGAGGCGTGGCGGCGGGGCTACCGGAAGCTGACCCCGGCCAACCTCTACAACGTGGACTACTCGCTGCAAGGCACCGCCCGCGTGGAGCCGCTGCTGCGCCGGATCCGGCTCGCGATGGCCGGCGCCGGCCTGGCCCCGGAGAGCGCCAAGGGCGAGTGCAACCTCGGCCAGCACGAGATCGCCTTCCGCTACGCCGAGGCGCTGACCACCTGCGACCACCATGCGATCTACAAGAACGGCGCCAAGGAGATCGCCGCGCAGGAGGGCCTGTCGGTCACGTTCATGGCCAAGCCCAACGAGCGGGAGGGCAGCTCCTGCCACATCCACTTCTCGCTGCGCGACTCCCGTACCGGTGAGCCCGTGATGGCCGGCGGCGAGGGGCCGGCCGGGCTGTCGCCGCGCGGCGCGCAGGTGGTCGCCGGGCTGCTCGCCGCCACCCGGGAGCTGTCACTGTTCCTCGCGCCGCACGTGAACTCGTACAAGCGCTACCAGCCCGGCTCGTTCGCGCCCACCGCGGTGCGGTGGGGCCGGGACAACCGCACCTGCGCGCTGCGCGTGGTCGGCCACGGCGGGGCGTCGACCCGGGTGGAGCACCGGGTGCCCGGCGCCGACGTGAACCCGTACCTCGCGGTGGCGGCCCTGGTCGCCGGCGCGCTGCAAGGCCTGGAGCGGGGCCTGGAGCTGGAGCCGGAGGTCACCGGCAACGCGTACGACGACACGGACGCGCCCCGGGTGCCCTCGACGCTGCGCGACGCCCTGGCCCTGTGGGAGGCCAGCCCGCTCGCGCAGGACGCGTTCGGGGCCGAGGTGGTGGCGCACTACGCCAACAACGCCCGGGTGGAGCTGGCCGCCTACGAGGCGGCGGTCACCGACTGGGAGCTGTTCCGCGGGTTCGAGCGGCTGTGACCGCGTAGACAGAGGAGGACTGGGTGGGCGACCGACTGCGGGACCGGGTGGCCGTCGTCACCGGCGCGGGCAGCGGGATCGGGCTGGCCACCGCCCGGCGGTTCGCCGCGGAGGGCGCCCGGGTGGTCGCGGTCGACGTCAACCCGCAGACCGCGGCCGCTGCCGCGGCGGAGGTGGGCGGCGAGCCGGTGACCTGTGACGTCACCGACGAAGCGGCGGTACGCGACCTCTTCGAGCAGGTCGTGGCGGGTCACGGCCGGGTGGACGTCGCTTTTAACAACGCCGGCATCTCCCCGCCGGAGGACGACTCCATCCTCGAGACCGACCTGGCGGCCTGGGAGCGGGTGCAGCGGGTCAACCTCACCTCGGTCTACCTGTGCAGCAAGTACGCGATCGGCCACATGCGCCGGCAGGGTCGGGGCTCGGTCATCAACACGGCCAGCTTCGTCGCGCTGATGGGCGCGGCGACCTCGCAGATCTCCTACACCGCGAGCAAGGGCGGGGTCCTGGCGATGACCCGCGAGCTGGGCGTCCAGTTCGCCCGAGAAGGGGTACGGGTCAACGCGCTGTGCCCCGGACCGGTCAACACGCCCCTGCTCAAGGAGCTGTTCGCGGCCGACCCGGAGCGGGCCGCGCGCCGGCTCGTACACGTGCCGATGGGCCGCTTCGCCGAGCCGGAGGAGATCGCCGCCGCGGTGGCGTTCCTCGCCAGCGACGACGCTTCGTTCATCACCGCCAGCACCTTCGTGGTCGACGGCGGCATCACCGGCGCCTACGTCACGCCGTTGTGACCCGTCTCACCACCACCAGGCCGGTGTCGGATAGCCGGCGCGGAGGAGGGTCGACCATACGGATCTTGGGTAGGTTAGGGGTGAAAGCTCCGAAAGCCATCGTGAGGAGAATCCCGTGGCAAGGCCGATTATCGGCATCACTACCTATGCGGAGGAGGCGCGGTTCGGTCTCCAGGACACTTTCTCAGCGGTGCTCCCGCTGTCGTACGTGCACGCCGTGCACGTCAGCGGCGGCCGTGCCGTGCTCATCACCCCGGACGACCCGGACACCGACATCCTGGAACGCATCGACGGCATCGTGTTCACCGGCGGGTCTGACGTCGACCCCGCGCTCTACGGTGAGCGCCCACACCCCACCACGTCCGTGAAGCCCGAGCGGGACGCCGCAGAGCTGCTGCTCATGCGCGCGGCGATAGCGGCCGACCTGCCCACCTTCGGCATCTGCCGGGGCATGCAGCTGATGGTCGTCGCCTACGGCGGCCGGCTTCACCAGCACCTGCCTGACGTGCTCGGGCACAACAACCACCGGCCCGTGGCCGGCCCCAAGTTCGGCGAGCACCCGGTCCGGATGGAGCCGGGCTCCGCAGCGTACAAGATCCTCGGGGAGCAGGTGCCGGTCAACTCGTACCACCACCAGGGCATCGCAGACCCGGGCCGGCTGGCGCCCACCGGCTGGTGCCCGGAGGACTCGCTCATCGAGGTGGTCGAGGACCCGACCCGCGGGTTCATCCTGGGCGTGCAGTGGCACCCGGAGGACAACGGCGACTTCCGGCTGTTCGAGGCGCACGTCGAGGCGTCCGCGGACAACCGGGCACGGCTGCTGGCGAGCCGCTAGCGCCGCTGGCCGCGTACCCGTCGCCGTGCCCTTGCGCCGCCGGGTGGTGGCACCATCGACGCATGGCCAAGGTGTACGAAGCAATCGACGGCCGGCTGCGCGAGCTCATCCTGGCGCAGCCGGTCTTCTTCGTGGCGACCGCGCCGAGCGGCCCCGGCGGCCACGTCAACCTCTCGCCGAAGGGCGTGGCCGGGTCGTTCGCGGTCCTCGGTCCGCGCCGGGTCGCGTACCTCGACTACACCGGCAGCGGCGCGGAGACCATCGCCCACCTGCGGGACAACGGGCGGATCGTGCTTATGTTCTGCGCCTTCGAGGGTCCACCGACGATAGTGCGGCTGCACGGGCGGGGCACCGCGGTACGCCCGCAGGACGCCGGCTTCGCCGGCCTGCGGGCGGCCTTCCCCGCGAGTGCGGCGACCGACCACGGGCTGCGCAGCGTCATCGCGGTCGACGTGGAACGGGTGTCCGACTCGTGCGGGTACGCCGTGCCGCTGATGTCCTACACCGGTGACCGGACGCTCCTTGCGCAGTGGAGCGGGCGCAGGACCGACGCGCAGCTGGTCGAGTACCGGGCCAGCCACAACGCGGTAAGCATCGACGGCCTGCCAGCGCTGTCTGATCCAGGACTGCCGGATACCCTGGTCGGATGAGCGTCCGCGCCCCTCTGCGTCCGGGCACCCTCTCGCCTTGGCGGCAGGTCCCGCCGCACATCGCCCGTCCGGAGTATGTCGGCAAGCGCGGCCCGCGGCCCTGGCGGGGCTCCCACGTGCAGGACCGGGAGACCATCGAGCGGATGCGGCTGGCCGGCAGGATCGCAGCCCAGGCGGTGGTGCTCGCGGGTGAGCACTGCAAGCCGGGTGTCACCACCGACGAGATCGACCGGGTGGTGCACGAGTTCCTCTGCGACCACAACGCCTACCCGTCCACCCTGGGCTACAAGGGCTTCCCCAAGTCCTGCTGCACCAGCCTCAACGAGGTGATCTGCCACGGCATCCCGGACTCGACCGTGGTGGAGGACGGCGACATCGTCAACGTGGACGTCACGGCCTACATCGGCGGGGTGCACGGCGACACCAACGCGACCTTCTGCGCCGGGGCGGTGCGGGAGGAGGCTCGGCTGCTGGTGGAGCGCACCCACGAGGCGATGATGCGGGGCATCAAGGCCGTGGCGCCGGGCCGGCCGCTCAACGCCATCGGCCGGGTCATCGAGGCGTACGCCAAGCGCTTCGGCTACGGCGTCGTGCGGGACTTCACCGGTCACGGCATCGGTGAGGCGTTCCACAGCGGCCTCTACGTGCCGCACTACGACAACCCCCGGCTGACCACCGTGATGGAGCCGGGCATGACCTTCACGATCGAGCCGATGATCACCCTTGGCACGCACGACTACCACGTCTGGTCCGACAAGTGGACGGTGGTGACCAAGGACCGCCGGTGGACCGCCCAGTTCGAGCACACCGTCGCGGTGACCGACGACGGCTACGAGATCCTCACGCTGCCGTGACCGACCCCGCACCACCCGCCGGCGCCCCGGCCACCGCGGCGCTGGACGAGAAGCACCATGCCGACGTCTCCGGCGGCTGGCTGCGCCCGGCGACGTTCGGGGCCATGGACGGGCTGGTGACGAACATCGCGCTGATCGCCGGCGTGGGCGGTGGCGGGGTCGAGCCGGACAACATCCTGCTGACCGGGGTGGCCGGGCTGGTCGCCGGCGCCATCTCCATGGGGCTGGGCGAGTTCACCAGCGTGCGTACGCAGAACGAGCAGGTCGCGCACGAGGTGGCAAAGGAGCGCCGGGAGCTGGAGCGCAACCCGGATGGCGAGGCCGACGAGCTGGCTGGGAAGTGGATCGGGCGGGGGATGCCCGCCCGCCTCGCCCGCCAGGTCGCCGAGGCGCTGCGCCACAACCCGGAGGAGGCGCTGCGGGTGCACGCCCAGGAGGAGCTGGGCATCGACCCGAACGCCACGCCCAGCCCGTGGCTCGCCGCGGTCTCCTCGTTCCTGTGCTTCTCGGCCGGTGCGGCGGTGCCGCTGCTGCCGTACCTGTTCGGGGCGACCAGCCTGTGGCTCGCCCTCGCCTTCGGCGGCGTCGGGCTCTTCGTGGCCGGCGCCGCCGTCTCCCGGTTCACCAGCCGCAGCTGGTGGGGCAGCGGCCTGCGCCAGCTCGTGCTCGGTGGGCTGGCCGCCCTGGCCACGTACGGCATCGGCATGCTGATCGGTGTGAACGGCCTCAGCTGAGCTGTCGTGCCGGCCCGGCCACAGGCAGCGTCTATCAGATTGCTCCGTACGGAGGTATCGCCGGGGCACCCGGCTGGCGCAAAGTTGGATACCCGCACGTGGCACGAGGCCGATCCCGACCAAGCCCAGGACCGCCTGCTGCGTCTGCTCTGCGCGGTGTCGGGGGCTTCGCCAACACACTGTGGGAGCGCGTGCAGCTGCTGGTGTATGCCGACCTGACGTACGGCATCAGCCTGCGTCCACATATGTCGGCCCACTGCTGGCGAGGGGGAAGGCAGCAGCATCGCCGCCTCGCCGTTTGTCAGCAGCTCGTGGTCGGTGGAGGTGGCGGTCCAGTGCGTTTGGCCGGAACGATTGGTCTCAGATCCACCCTCTTATCGAGGACAACTAACCGCCACGGCCCTTCTCCCGCGTCGTCTATGTGACGTTCGATCGCCTCCCAGTGTCGGACCAGGAGGCACAGGTAGCCCCAGTTGGTCAGGTCACGCTTCACTGCGAGGTGGACCAGTCGGAGCCTGTGAGCGACGACTAGGTCGTTCTCCCACCAACGGGTGACTATCTTTCGGTCGCGCAAGATGGCGACCAAGCCGGCTGCGGCAACGACCGGGATCCATTGCACATCGCTGTCACCGATCTTTACATCTGGGAACCGTAGGTGACCAGGGTGTACGACATCGCGCCTGGCGTGGGCGAGGGCCCGACCAGTACCGAGCAGACTCTCATCGACATAAAACCGTGCCGGATCCATATGCTCGCTTCATCTGCCATGTGCCGTCACGCGGCTGTGCCCGTGTCTCGCTGGCGCTCGAACTCGATCGCATCCAGCACCTGGTTACGAGTCAGCTCGTAGCTGTCAGCGATCAGCTCAATCGGATCGCCGGCGCTGTACTGCTCGAAGAGCACTGCGGTAGGGACGGCACGGACAACCGGCTGCCCAAACTTCTGTAGCGGGTCGATCGTGACGGACCGTCTGTGCCCAAGCGGGTGGAGCCGTACGACGATCTCGCTGTCCGGGTCGTCCCTGTGCCTGTCGCCATAACCTGCGATCATCTTGAACTGCCGTACCGGAGCGGCCAATGTGACCTGTCCATCGGCGACACGCACGACCAGCCGTAGATCTGGGTCAAGGTTGGCGGCGTCCTCCAGTTCGTTAACGAGGGCTAGCGTGGCCGGGTCGACCAGTGGCCGCAGGTGGGCTAGCGGGTATGGGATGCCGAGACGCTGACGCAGTCCCTGAACGATCGGACGGAGCCGGACAATTCGTACTCCTGCCTCGCGGTAGCCAGCTAGCAGTGACGCTTCGACAAACTCGCCCCACGTGACTATGTCGTTTCCTGTATGCGTCGCCCGAACGATTGGCTCGTAGCTCTTGCCGCGCCGGTTATATCCATCGACCCATCGCCGTGCCGTGCCGTGGCTGAGGCTTAGCAGTCGGTCGACGTCGCCGAAGCCGTACAGGGCGCGTTCGAGGAACACCACGCCGGAACCTGCGGGCTGCTGACCCATGGACAGATCGTAGGTCATCGGACCACGCTCGCCCCGCTCGTTGAGGAGGGCCGGGTTGCGCGCGTCGTAACCGGTCTAGGTCACCCCGTGTCAGGCCACCAACCCTGTGCTGTTTCACCCGGACGGTGGACGCTGCCGTGGTGTCCTGCCGCTGAGCCTGGCTGAGGTGAGTGGCCGGGTTGGCGGTCCATAGACTACGGACGCGCCGCGGCTTTCCGCAGAGGCGACGGCAACGGGTTTGATGGCATGGTGGCGCTGCGCGGGCGGGAGCGTCGACCCGCGCAGAGGGGACGGGCGCGATGACGGGACCGGACGGCGGGACCGGCGGGGACGACATCGGCAACCCCATCATCAACTCGCCGTACGAGCCGCCGCAGTGCCACTTCGAGATCGGCCCGCACGGGCCCACCGGCAAGAGACTTCCCGGGCGACGGCCCAGCGAGTCCTACATCCCGGTGCCCGTTACCCGCAAAGGGCGCCGGCCGGCCCAGCAGATGCTGGACTTCGACCTCACCGGCGAGCGCCGGGAGCCGAACACCCTCATCAACGACATCAGAGCCGTGGTCGAACGCTGGCGGGCCAACAACTGGAACGGCGTTACGCCGTACACCCGGAAGTTGTTGACCCACTGGAGCGCCGGACCGCCGACCCGGGACGACCCGGTGTTCTTCTGCCAGCGGGAGGCGGCCGAGACCGCGATCTTCCTCGCCGAGGTGGCCGGACGGCACGGCACGCCGGACTACCGGCGCCGGCTGGACCCGGAGAACGCGCTGCACAACAACGGCCTGCCGCGGGTGGGCCTGAAGATGGCGACCGGCGCCGGCAAGACCGTGGTGATGGCGATGCTGGTCGCCTGGCAGGCCATCAACAAGGTGATGACGCCAAGGGACAGCCGTTTCGCCAAGCGGTTCCTGGTCGTGGCGCCCGGCATCACCATCCGCGACCGGCTCGGCGTGCTGCACCCGGAGCGGGAGGACAGCTACTACATCGAGCGCGACCTGGTGCCGCCGGACCTGTGGGAGGCCTTGCTGCAGGCCCAGGTGGAGGTGGTCAACTACCACGCCTTCCTGCCCCGGGACGCAAAGGAGATCCAGGGCGTCGCCGCCAACACCCGCAAGCTGCTGCGGGGCAACAAGCCCGAGGTGGCCGACGCGTTCGAGGAGACCCCGGAGATGGTCGCCGACCGGGTGCTGCGGGCCTTCGGCTCTACCGAGGGCGGCGTCGTGGTGCTCAATGACGAGGCGCACCACTGCTACCAGGACAAGCTTTTGGAGCACCCGGACGACGAGGCGGACCGGGAGGACCGGGAGCGCAACCGGGACGCGCGGGTGTGGTTCCGCGGGCTGCTCGACATCGCGCGCAGGGCCAGCGTCAAGGCGGTCTACGACCTGTCCGCGACGCCGTACTACCTTAAAGGCTCCGGCTACAACGAGGGTCACATCTTCCCGTGGGTGGTCAGCGACTTCTCGCTGATGGATGCGATCGAGTCGGGCATCGTCAAGGTCCCGCGGATCCCGGTCGACGACGACGCCGCCGGCCGGGCGCCGGTCTACCTCAACCTGTGGGACAACATCCACCCGCCGCTGCCGATGCGCCGCTCCAGCAAGGGCGGGGGCCTCGGGCCCCGCGGCTGGGTCATGCCGGAGACCCTCGAAGGCGCGCTGCGCAGCCTCTACCGCAGCTACGAGCAGAACCACCAGCGGTACGAGCAGACGCTGGCCGCCCACGGCGAGCCGCCGCCCGTGCTCATCGTCGTGTGCCCCAACACCGTGGTGTCGAAGCTGATGTTCGACTGGGTCGCGGGCCGGGAGGCCGGGCAGGAGGACGGCACGACAAGGTTCGTCCCCGGCAACCTCCCGCTGCTGAGCAACGTCGAGGACGGCACCTGGACACCGCGGCAGCGGACCATCCTGGTCGACTCGGTGGCGCTGGAGTTGGATAAGCCGCTCGGCGCGGACTTCCGCAAGGACGCGGCACGGGAGATCGAGGCGTTCAAGCAGGCCTACCGGCTGCGCAACCCGGGCGCGGACGCAGACGCGCTCACCGACGCGGACCTGCTGCGCGAGGCGATGAACACGATCGGCAAGAAGGGCAAACTCGGCGAACACATCCGCTGCGTGGTCTCGGTCGCGATGCTGACCGAGGGCTGGGACGCCAACACCGTCACCCACATCCTCGGGGTACGGCCGTTCCGCAGCCAGCTGCTGTGCGAGCAGGTCGTCGGCCGGGGGCTGCGCCGGCGCAGCTACGCGGTCAACGAGGAGACCGGCCGGTTCGAGCCGGAGTACGCCGAGGTCTACGGCGTGCCGTTCGACTTCATCCCGGACGACCGGCCGACACCAAAGCCCAAGCTGGCACGCCCGGCGGCGGAGGTGCGCGCCGAGCCCGACCGGGCACACCTGGCGATCCGCTTCCCGAAGCTGGACGGCTACCGGGTCGAGCTGCCCGATGAGCCGCTGCACGCTGACTTCACCAAGGAGTCGCGGCTGCACCTCGACCAGGCGACGGTGGCGCTGTGGGTGCAGACCGTCGGCGTGGTGGGGGAGGCCGGCGAGGTGGACCTCGCCGACATCCGCGGGGCGCGGGTGCAGCGGATCGCGTTCGCCATCGCCAAGACGCTGGTGCAGCGTGAGGAGTTCTTCGCCGCGTACGGCAGCGTCGAGCGGCCCTGGCTCTTCCCGCAGCTGGTGGAGATCTGCCGGCAGTGGCTGGACGAGTGGGTGACCACCGACCCCGAGGTGACCAAGGGACACCTGCTGCTGACCCAGGCGTGCGCCCGGGCCGCGGAGAAGGTGTTCTCGTCGATCGTCAGCCAGCCCGGCAACCGCCCGGTCGTGCTCATGCCGATCATCCGCCGGTTCGACCCGGATGGCTCCACCGAAGGCGTGCGCTTCGTGACCCGCAAGGCGGTGATGCACCCGCCGCCGGACAAGTCGCACCTCAACCACGTGGTTCTCGACGGTGTGCGAGGCAACTCGTGGGAGGAGGCGCTCGCGGAGATGCTCGAACGGGACAAGCGGGTGCACGCGTACGTGAAGAACGAGCGGCTGGGCTTCTCGATCCCGTACGTGCACGAGGGGCGTACCCACGACTACCTGCCCGACTTCCTGGTGCGGCTGGTGACGGAGGCGGGTGATGTGGAGCGCACCCTCATCGTCGAGGTCTCCGGCGGTCGCAAGTCGCCCGGGCCCGCCGCAGCCAAGGCGGACACCGCGCGCAACCAGTGGTGCGCTGCGGTGAACAACTGGGGTGAGCTCGGGCGCTGGGGCTACGTCGAGGTGCACGACCCAGCCTCCGGGGCGTGGTTGCTACACGACGCCATCGACAACCTCTACGCCGACCGCCCGATCATCGGCCTGCCCGCCTGACCCCCGCGGAGGAACACCGACATGCCACCCAGGAAGAAGGCCACCCCCGCCGGGCCGACGCCGGTCGACGCGATCACCCACGCGGACAAGCGGGCCAACCTGCCGACCGCGGATGCGCGCGAGTTCGTGGCGCCGGAGATCGAGAGCCCCTTCGTCTTCCGCTACCCGCGCCCGCTCTACGCCCCGCAGCTGGTGTGGCGGGGCAAGGAGGAGCTGGACCTCGCGGAGTATCTGGAGGGCAACGCGCCGCCGATCTACATCCAGGAGAAGATCGACCCACGGGTACTGGTCGAGAACCTGCGCCGGACCGCTGACGACTCGGCCGACGAGCCGGAGCTGACGCTTTTCGACGCGTTCGACGGGCTCGGTGAGCTGGATCTGGTCGACTTCTACCAGCACGAGGCGAACTGGTCCAACCGCATGATCCTCGGCGACTCGCTGAACGTCATGGCGAGCCTCGCCGAGCGCGAGCGGCTGCGCGGCAAGGTCCAGATGATCTATCTCGACCCGCCGTACGGCATCAAGTTTGGCAGCAACTGGCAGGTGTCGGCCCGGAAGAGGGACGTCAAGGACGGCAAGCTCGAGGACGCCACGCGCGAGGTCGAGCAGATCAAGGCCTTCCGGGACACCTGGGAGTACGGCATCAGCTCGTACCTGACGTACCTGCGGGACCGGCTGACCGTGGCGAAGGAGCTGCTGACGGAGAGCGGCTCCATCTTCGTACAGATCGGCGACGAAAACGCCCACCTTGTGCGTATCATGATGGATGAAGTTCTTGGCAGCGAGAATTTCGTGAGCCAGATCGCTATTCAGAAGACGACAAGCGCAACGAGCCAGTACCTGGCGGGTGCTGCCGACTATGTTGTCTGGTATGCCGCTAATCGTGAGTCCACAAAGTACCGCCCGATTTGGCGACATGCGCCTGACCGCTCTGGCTACCGCTGGCTGTGTTTTCCAGATGGCGCCTATAGAGGCATGACCGCGGCAGAAGCCTCTGGTCGAGAGCCTCTGCCAGAAAACGTGCGCGTCTACAAGCCCGATAACATCACAAGCCAGCGTCCGCCGGGGAGCTTTCCGGTTGTCTTTCGGGGCCGTACATTCTTGCCAGGTCGTGCTTACTGGAAGACCGGGGAAGAGGGAATGAAGCGACTCGCGGCGGCTGGACGGCTGCATGTTGCCGCGAATAGCATTCAATATGTCCGCTTTATAGATGACTTTGGTTATCGGGCTCTTCATAATATTTGGACGGACACGGGCACCGGGAACTTCACCGAAGAAAAGCTTTATGTTGTTCAAACGAATACAAAGATAATTGAGCGATGTATGTTGATGTGTACCGATCCGGGTGACCTTGTGCTGGACCCGACGTGTGGGTCGGGGACGACGGCGTACGTCGCCGAGCAGTGGGGACGGCGCTGGATCACCATCGACACGTCACGCGTGGCGCTCGCGTTGGCGCGGCAGCGCATCATGGGGGCGCGGTTCCCGTGGTACCTGCTCGCCGACTCGCCCGAGGGCAGGGCGAGGGAGAGTGAAGTCTCGGGTAGACCGCTGCCGCCGGTCAAGACGGGCAACGACATCCGGCATGGCTTCGTCTACGAGCGGGTCCAGCACATCACCTTGAAGTCGATCGCCAACAACCCGGACATCCAGGAGGGCATGAGCCGGGCCGAGATTGACGCGGCGATCAAGCGGCACGCTGAGTACGAGCTGCTCTACGACAAGCCGTACGAGGACCCGCGGAAGATCCGGGTCGCCGGACCGTTCACGGTGGAGAGCCTGTCCCCGCACCGGGCCGTCTCCTTCGCCGGCAGCGCGGTCGACCGCACCGGCGCGACCACCGTCGCCGGTGAGCCGGCGTCCAACGGTGACGCCACCTTCGAGCAGACGATCATCGCCAACCTACGCACCGCCGGCATCCAGAACGGCCGCCGGAATGAGCGCCTCACCTTCGACACGATCGAGCCCTACGCGTCGCCGTACATCCAGGCGGTTGGAACCCGTGAAGAGGCCACGAACGGCACGCCCAGGCGGGTCGGCATCACCATCGGCCCGCAGTACGGCACCGTTGGGCCGTCGTTCATCAAGGACGCCGCCCGGGAGGCGAACCGCGTCCGCGACCTGGACCTGCTCTGCGTGCTGGCATTCGCCTTCGACCCGTCGGTGCTCGGCACCGGCGACGACTACGTCACCTCCGACGAGGGCTTCGCCAACGTCGCCGCCGAGCGCCGTCTCGGACGCGTACCCGTCCTGCTGGTGCGCATGAACGCCGACCTGGTGATGGGGGAGGAGCTGAAGAAGACCGGCGCCGGCAACCTCTTCACGGTCTTCGGCGAGCCGGACATCGAGATCAAGCGGGAGGGCGACGAGCTGCGGGTGGTGCTACACGGCGTCGATGTCTACGACCCCAACACCGGCGAGCTGCGCAGCAACGACACCGACCAGATTGCACTGTGGATGGTCGACACCGCCTACAACGGCGAGTCGTTCTTCGTGCGCCACTGCTACTTCACCGGCGGGCAGGACCCGTACGCCCGGCTGAAGCGCGCGCTGCGGGCGGAGATCGACGAGGACGCGTGGGCGAGCCTCTACAGCACCGAGTCCCGGCCCTTCCCTCGCCCCGAGACCCGCCGGATCGCGGTCAAGGTGATCAATGACTACGGCGACGAGGTGATGAAGGTCTTCAACGTCTGAGGTAGCCCGGCCGGGCTACCGGGCGGCGAAGCGGCAGATGGTACGCACCTCACAGCGGCGGCAGCGTGGACCGGGGTTGGGGTGGTAGTCGCGCGCCCGGACCCGGGCGGCGGCCTCGGATACCACCGCCTCCGCCTGGCTGACGGCGTCGGGGTCCACCGGCACCGGCTGGCGGTCCGCGGCCTTCAGGTCGTGCACGTACGCCGCTCGCACGTCGAGCCCCTCCCGGCGGGCGGCGTCGGCATAGACCTGGAGCTGTAGCGCATGGTCGGCGGCCTCCCCGGTGGTGGAGGTCTTGTAGTCGACGATCGCCAGCACGCTCGGGACCCCGCCTTCGCGGTCGAGGATGACGTCCGCGCGCCCGGTCACCGTGATGCCGTCAAGGTGCAGCTCAAAGGGGCGCTCGGCCTCCCATACCCGGTGCAGGTCGTCCTCGTGCCGGTCGGCGTAGCCCAGCACGAGGCGGCGTGCCGCGTCGCGCAGCTGCCGGTGCGCCGCCTTGTTCGCGGTCGGCAGGAAGAAGCTGCGGGCGAGGATGGCGTCGATCTCCGCGGCGTCCGGCACCCGGCCGCAGGCCCGGGTGGCTTCGGCTACCGCCCGCATCACGTGGTGCACGGCCTTGCCGTAGCCCAGCTCCGCGGCGAGCCGTGGCTGGAAGCCGATCAGCTCACGCAGCCGGAAGGCTGTCCCGCAGTCCATGAACGCGGCGAGCTGGCTGTAGGTCATCGAGACGGTGCCGTCACCGCCGTCGCCCTCCGGCGTCTCGACCGGGGGCAGGACGACCTCCTCGGGCTTGACCTCAAGGTAGGCCAGCTCCTCGTGGTACGGGCTGCGCCGCACCCGCTGGGTCGTGACCCGCTCGTGCCGGGAGACCGACAGCCACTCCCGGGCCCGGGTGAGCGCGACGTAGAACAGGCGCCGCTCGTCGGCGTCGGAGCCTTCGTACCTGGCCGCGTCGAAGCGGTCGCGCGGCACGAGCCACTGCTGCACCTTGCCGGTGCGGGAGGAGGGAAAGCGGCTCGCCGTCATCGAAGGCACGAAGATCGCAGGCCACTCCAGACCCTTCGCCCGGTGCACGGTGGTGAGGTCCACCGCGTCGAGCGTGAAGTCGGCCTCACCGTCGAAGCCTTCGTACGCGCCCTGGGCGTAGTTGACGATGTGGCGGGCGAGGTTGCGGTAGTACCAGATCCCGCGGTCCTGCCCGCCCACCTGCTCACCGGGGGCGTCCGGGTCGGGGCGGGCGCGCCGCCGCACCGACTCGTAGTCGGCGAGCAGCGAGGAGAACCGCGCCAGCGTGCCGAGCTTGTTGACCGCCATCGGGTCGGCCAGGTCCCAGTCCCGCACGCCCAGCTCGCCGAGCAGCTCGTAGAGCTCGCCGACGAGGTTGGCGGTACGGCTCGTCCGCGGCACCGCGGCCTTCCACTCCCGCAGCAGGCGGGCGAGCCGGCGCAGGTCCACCTCGGACAGTGAGAAGACGCGCCGGTACCCCGCGAGGAGGGCGGACTCGGTGATGACCTGAGGTCTGCTGAACGCATCCCGCCACTCGGTATCCGCCAGCCAGGCGGTTGTGTGCCCGAGGACGAGGGCTTCGGGCTGCTCGAACAGGCCCGACCGCCCGCCCGGCTGGACCGGGATCCCGAACGCGGCGAACTGCTCGGCCAGGCTCCGGTAGGCGGCCCTGCTGCGCACCAGGACGGCGATGTCGCGGTAGCGCATGCCGGCATCCACGAGGTCGAAGATGAGCTGGGCGACCCAGCCTGTCTCCTCGGCCTCGTCCGCCGCGCTCCACACCACCGCCGCCGGCACGCAGCCCGCAGCGGGCCGATGTGGCCTCATCACCTTGTCGAGCCGGTCCGGGATGGTGCGGGCGAAGCGGTTGGCGACCTCGACGAGCTGCGGCCGGCTGCGCCGGTTGGTGGTGATCTCGAAGGTGGCGACCGCCGGGTAGCGCTGCGGGAAGGTGACGATGTTCCGCACGTCAGAGCCGCGCCACTGGTAGATCGCCTGCTGGTCGTCACCGACCACGCACAGCTGCACCTGCGGGCCGGTCAACAGCGCGACCAGCCGCTCCTGGGCCGGGTTGACGTCCTGGTACTCGTCCACGACGAGGTGGCGCAGGCGGGAGTGGACCTCGGCGGCGAGCTCTGGGCGCTCCAGCTCCCGTACGGCGCGGACCACCTGCTGGCCGTACGTGAGTAGCCGGTAATGGTCGAGGGCCTCGTAGTAGCGGCGCAGGACCGAGCCGAACGGGTCGGGTAGGTCGCAGGGGTCGAGCAGCTCGTTCTCGACGATGCCGACGCCCTTGAGGAACGCCTCGATCGAGGCGAAGAGCCGGTTGTCCGGGTCCAGCTGCCGAATCTCGAGCCGGGTGGCCTCCCGCGACAGGAACGCCGCCAGCTGGTTGTCATCGAGCACGTCGTAGGTCTCGTACCGGGGCACCCGCTGCTGGAGCAGGCGGAAGCAGTACGCGTGGATGGTGCCGACGAACAGGCCGTTGAGGCGGTCTACAAAGGACTTTCCGAGCCGGCCCTCGGTGCGCTGGACGATGCGGTGCCTGAGCTCTGCCGCGGCCCGCTCGGTGAAGGTGAACGCCACGACCGCTTCGGCCGGCACACCGTCGGCTAGCAGGTCGGCTACGCGTTGGGAGACCACCTCGGTCTTTCCGGACCCGGCCGACGCGATGATCTGCAGATGGCTGCCGCGGTAGCGTACGGCGTCGAGCGCGGCTCCGGTGAGCTGTGGGAGGGCCGTGCCGCGCGGTGAAGTCGACACGGGGAGAAACATTACTGCTTCAGGGTGTGACTAATGGGTACCGACGCGCCTGGTCTGGGTGAGCCAGGCATGGTTGGCCTGCTGTTTGTTGATCGTGTTGTTGATCGTGCGAAAGGCGCTGGCTGCAACCTATGCCCGCTGCCATCCGTTTACCTGCCATAAGTCAGTGAGATGGGGTGGTGGCCGGATGCTTGACATGCACAGCTTTGACGAGCTCTACCGGGGGACCTCGGTACGGCTGCTGCGCTACGCCTCCGCGCTCGCTCGGGCGTACACGGCTCTGGCCCGGGAGGCGGACGCGGTGGTGCTGGCGCAGCCGGAGGCGGTGCGCCGGCGCGGCGACCGGCGTACCGGTGTGCGGCTCGCGGCGGCCGTCACCGGCGCCGCGGTCGCCGTGGGCGCGGTGGCCACGGCCACCGGCTGCGGGCTGGCCGGGGGTGGCCCGTCGCCCGGACCGGCGAGGAGCGCCACCGCGGCGTCCCCGATGTCGCCCTCGCCGGGACTGACCGTCTCCCCTACGTATACCGACCCGTCACCCTCGCCCTCCGGGCTGCCGGCCATGCCGCCGCGGACCACACCGGTGGCCTCACCGATCCCCGACAAGGCGTTCCTGCAGCAGGCTGACACCAACGGCGACATCCCGATCGGGGACTCGGTCGGCTACCCCGTACTGCCGTCGCTGTGCGGGGCGACGTACCCCAGCGACTCCTCGGTGCGCGCCCGCCGGACCAGGCACATGCTCTACTGGGAGACCCCTCGGACCGGCTCGACCGGGCCGGACGGGACGTACCTCCAGACGATCACCATGTACCGGCCGGGTGGCGGCCCGGCATTCATGGACGAGCTGCGCAGAGCGGTCACGGCCTGCCCGATCGAGACGCGCGAGGGCTGGACCTACCGCAGCCGCCTCCTGGCCGCACCCTCGCGCGGCGACGAGTCGGTCCTGGTCGAGGTCTCCCATCCCATGCGCGACGACTTCGACAACCTGACCGGTGGTACGAACCTGCGGCTGGTCTCGGTGGTGCGCATCGGCGACGTCGTGATGGTGCTCTACGAGGCGGGTTGGGAGCGCGGCTGGTCCGCCGACCGGGCAGTCGTCGACCGCTTCACCGCCACCGCGGTGTCCCGGCTGCGGGCGTGGCTCGGATAGCTCGCGTACAGGTGGCAGACTGGCCCGGTTGGTCTTGCGAAGGAGGCATCGCGGTGGGGCGTCGTTGTGCTGTGGCGGCTGGGGTGCTGGCGCTGCTGTTGGCCGGCGCCGGGTGTGGGGAGGACGCGGAGACCGGGGCCGCCGGCCCTCAGGTGACAGCTCCAGGCCCGGTGCCCTCCGGGGCGCCGAGCCCGTCGGCGACGGCGTCGCGCCAGTCCCCGCCGGGCGTACCGGCGCCGACCGCCAGGTTCGAGGTCAGGAACCGTAAGGTCGTGTCCGGGCCGCGCCGGGTGGAGGCCAAGCTCGGCAGCCAGGTGGTCATCGAGGTCCTGGTCGACGCCGCCGACGAGGTCCACGTGCACGGCTACGACAACGAGGCCGCGGTGGCGCCCGGCAAGCCCACCCGGCTCACCCTCACCGCGAACATCCCGGGGGTGTTCGAGGTGGAGCTGCACTCCGGCGTCATGCTCTGCGAGCTGCGGGTCAGCTGATGGAGCCGCTCGCGCACGGCATCGGCGGCCGGTCCGACCTCCCGGTGCCACTGTGGCTCGCCGTGTACGGCGGCGCCGTCGCCGTACTGGTCTCCTTCTTCGCCCTGCTGGTCTTCTGGACGCAGCCGAAGCTACGCGGCGAGCGCGCCGGCTGGCCCGTACCCATGGGGGTGCAGCGGGTCGTCGACGCCGCGGGCGGCCGGGTGGCGCTGCGGGTGGCGGGTCTGGTGCTGGCGGTGGCGGTCGTGCTCACCGCCTGGGCCGGTCCGGACGACCCGGCCCGCAACCCGGCGCCGACGTGGTTCTACGTGTGGTTCTGGGTGGGGTTGGCGGTGCTGTCAGTGCTGTTCGGGCCGGTGTGGCGGGTGGTCAACCCGCTGCGTACGGTCACCGCGGCGGTGCTCGCCGCCGGCCGCGGCCGGCTGGGGCGCCGCGAGCTGCCCGAGGGCACGGGGTACTGGCCGGCGGTGGCGAGCCTGTTCGTGTTCGTCTGGCTGGAGCTGGTCTACGACCGTGCCTCCGAGCCGAGCACGGTGGCGCTGTTCCTGACCGGGTACGCGCTGGTCCACGTGGCCGCCGGCCTGGTGTACGGCGAGCGCTGGTTCGACCGGGGCGACGGGTTCGAGGTCTACTCCACCCTGTTCGGCCACCTCTCCCCGCTCGGGCGGCGTGAGGACGGGCGGGTCGTGCTGCGTAACCCGCTGGACGGGCTGGCGGCGCTGCAGCCGGCGCCGGGCCTGGTCGCCACCGTCAGCGTGGTGCTGGGCTCCACGGCCTTTGACGGGCTGACCCGGGTCCGGTTCTGGAAGGACTTCACCGCCTACCTGGACCGGCCGTTCTACCTGCTGGTCGGCACCGCTGGGCTGGTCATCGCCATCCAGTTCGTGCTCGGCACCTACACCGCGGCCGCCATTGTGATGCGGCGCTACGCGCCGGAGGACGCCGAGGACGGCATCGACGTCCGGTTCGTGCACTCGCTGGTGCCGATCGCGGTCGGGTACACCGTCGCGCACTACTTCTCGTTCGCCGTCTTCCAGGGCCAGGCCGGCTACCTGCTCGCCACCGACCCGCTGGGACGCGGCTGGGACCTGCTCGGCGCGGCCGGCCGCGGCATCGACTACACGGTGGTCATGCCGAAGACGATCGCCCTGGTCCAGGTCATCGCCATCGTGGTCGGTCACGTCGTCGGTGTGGTCGCCGCGCACGACCGCGCGGTTGGCACCTTCGACCGCCGGGACCAGCAAGGTGGGCAGTACCCGCTGCTGGGGGTGATGGTCGGCTACACGATGGGCGGCATCGCGCTGCTGGTCGGCACCTGAGGGTCGGCCTCAGTGCCGGGCGCGGTCCTTACGCGCCATCGCGGCGAGCCTTGCGCGTCATCGCGGCGAGTAGCGGCGGGTCCAGGTCGTACCGCCGTCGGTGCTGGCCACGATCACGTTCCCGGTCACCACGGCGAACACAGTGGACTCGTGTGCGGTGAGGGCGAGCGGCTGGGCCGGCAGCCGTCCCCGCTCCTGCCAGGTGCCCCCGGCATCGTTGGACGACCAGATGGAGCCGTCGCGCCC
>Ga0075420_100000252_pt1 | contig 39385 bp, 25 predicted proteins | sample SoiMetdeltSBSDD4_FD_75296 | JGI IMG/M metagenome (GOLD analysis project Ga0075420, IMG submission 75296) | Bulk soil microbial communities from a Populus tree surrounding site in Tennessee, USA - Soil MetaG P. deltoides SBSDD4 | ecosystem: Environmental > Terrestrial > Soil > Tree plantation...
TCGCACGGTTCGATCGATCGACTCGACGTGGCGCGGCAACTTCACGACCTTCTCGTTGTCGAACGACGGCCGTCGCATCGTCGCGAGCATCGTCGCCGGAGCGGAGGAACACCTCTGGATCAAGACCATCGATGGGGGGCCACCGCTCCCGTTCACTTCCGGGCGGGAGCAGAACACGACGCCCGTGTGGGCCGCCGACGGCAGGACGGTGCTGTTCACGCGATTCGAGGGCACGCGAAAATCGACGTTCCTCTCGAAACACGCCGACGGCGGAGCCGAGCATACGCTGAAGAGCGGCGACGACTGGGTGATCGAGGTCGTTGCCAGCCGCGACGGCGAATGGCTCGTGTTGCGCCAGTACTCCGGCGGAAACCGCGACATCTTCGCGCGACGCGTTCGCGGTGACACAACGGAGCAGGCCGTTGTGTCGTCGCCGGCCGACGATTTTTCGCCGGCGTTGTCGCCCGATGCAAAATGGCTGGTCTACGCGAACGACGATGCCGGCACGCGTCAGGTGTGGGTGGTTCCGTTTCCAAATCCGACCGGCGCGCGGTGGCAGATCTCGACCGATGGCGGGTTCGAGCCGTATTGGTCGCCTACCGGCCGCGAAGTGTTCTATATCTCGCCATCACTCGAGCTCGTGGCGGTCGAGGTGTCGACGACTGGCGGTTTCGAGGTCGGTAACCGTCGCGTGCTGTTTCACCTCGGCGGCTATCGCCGACACTTCACTCACCGCGCCTACGATGTCCTTCCGGACGGCCAGCACTTCGTGATGATCAAGGAAGGACCTCCGCTCACGGGTGACCTCGTGCTCGTGGACAACTGGTTCTCCGACCTCGCCGCTCGCCTGCCGAAGTAGCTCGCACGGCCTCGCTCAGCCGATGATCCGGTTGGCGTCGCCACTGAAAGCGGCCTGACACTTTCTCGGAGTGCGCATGACTCGTTCTCGCGGTTCACGCTCGATGTCTCACCCGATCGTTCGCGCGGTCGTCACCGCAACACTCTCTCTCGCGTCCGCCGCCGCCGCACAGACGCCGCGCGATACCGGCACGACGATCATCCGCGCCGGCCGGTTGTTCGACAGCGAGAAAGGGACGTTCGCCTCGAATGTCGACGTTCGCGTGCGCAATAACCGCGTCGACTCCGTTGGCCCGAATCTCTCGGTGCCGGCGGGCGCCCGCGTCATCGACCTCCGGCGGTATACGGTGCTGCCAGGACTCATCGATGCCCACGTCCACTTGCTGTACCTCGAGAACCCGGCGGGCGGCCTAACGAACGAAGGGGTGAAGGCGGTCGTCGTCGAAGGGACGCCGCTGCGCGCGCTGCACGGCGCCGCGCGAGCCCGGACATTCCTCGCCGCGGGAATCACGACGGTTCGCGACCTCGGAAACTCCGGACGCTTCGGCGACGTCGCGCTGCGCAACGCCATTCGCGACGGCAGTGTAGATGGGCCACGCGTGATCGTGTCGGGCCCGGGGCTGAGCCCCGAGGGCGGCCAGTTTCCTGGTCTCCAGCCGTCGTATCGCGCGATCGCCGAGGAGGAGTATCGCATCGTACGCGGCGCCGAAGATGCGGCGCTGGCCGTGCGCGAGAACGTCACGTACGGCGCGGAGGTCATCAAGATCTACTCGAACAACACGCCGAATCGGGGCCTGCTCACGCTCGACGAGATGCGCGCGATCGTCGAGACGGCAAAGCAGCTCGGCGTGCGCGTCACGGCGCACGCCACGGACGACGGTGCCGTGTGGCGCGCGGCGGAGGCTGGCGTGGACGGGATCGAGCACGGCTACCAGATCTCCGACTCGACGCTCCGGCTCATGGCACGAAAGAAGATCTACCTCGTCCCCACGGACATCGACAGCGTCTCACTCGTTCGCTACAGCAAGCTCCAGAACCCCGAAGCGCCACCACCGAGCGCCGCACAGCTGAGTGGGTACCGCAACGCGATCGGTGACCGGCTCCGTCGCGCGATTGCGGCCGGCGTCCCGATCGCTGCCGGCTCCGACAACTACATCGACTTCCGGATCCCGCAGGGAGAGGCGGCGAAGCATGTGCTTCAGGCGTACGCTGAGGAGGGAATGAAGCCGCTGGCGGTTCTTCAGGCCGCGACCATTGGTGCCGCGACGCTCCTCGGCAATACGCGCCTCGGCGTCGTGAAGCCGGGCGCACTCGCCGACCTCATCGCCATCGAGGGTGATCCGCTGAGCGACATCAAGGCCCTGGAGCGCGTGCGGTTCGTGATGAAGGACGGCACCGTGTACCGACACGCCGAACGTTAGGCTCGGCCCCAACCGCCGCACCATTCGACCACCACGTGGCAACGGATCTCGCGAACCAGCTGCAGGCGACGCTCGGCGACACGTACACGATCGAGCGCGAGCTCGGTGGCGGAGGGATGAGCCGCGTGTTCATGGCCGAGGAGCGCGCGCTCGGTCGCCGCGTGGTGGTCAAGGTCCTGTCGCCTCAGCTTGCCGCCGGCGTGAGCGCCGAGCGCTTTCGGCGGGAGATCCAGCTCACGGCCCGGCTCCAACACCCGCATATCGTTCCCATCCTCACGACCGGAGAGGCGGACGGCCTTCCGTACTACACGATGCCGTTCGTCGAAGGCGAGTCGCTTCGGGTACGACTCATGAGGACGGGCGCCATGGCCGCGCAACCGGCCATCGGGATCCTGCGCGACGTCGCGAAGGCACTCGCGTTCGCGCACGAGAAGGGAGTCATTCACCGCGACATCAAGCCGGACAACATCCTCATCGCCGGCAACACGGCCGCGGTCTCGGACTTCGGCATCGCGAAAGCGCTCGTGGCATCGCGGGTCGACCTCGAGCCGTCCACGCTGACCGAGTTGGGGATGGCCATCGGGACCCCGCAATACATGGCGCCCGAGCAGGCTGTGGCTGACCCCGATGCCGATCACCGCGTCGATATCTACGCGTTCGGCTGTGTCGCGTACGAATTGCTCGCGGGCGAACCTCCGTTCGCCGGGCGCGCCCCATCCGCGTTACTGCGAGCGCATGTGCTCGAAGCGGCTACGCCAATCAGCGCCAAGCGCGGCGACGTGGGCGAGCCACTCGCCGAGCTCATCGATCGGTGCCTGCAGAAGGACCCCGAGGATCGCCCAGTCAGCGCGGCCGAGATCGTTCAGGCGCTCGATAATATCGCGTTCGCGACTACGCCCAGCCGGTCGAACGCCGCGCCGGTGTCGGAGACACTCAGCATCGCCGTGCTGCCGTTCGCCAGCTTGAGCGGTGATGCGGAGAACGATCACTTCGCGGATGGCCTGACGGACGAGGTGATCACCGACCTGTCGATGATCCGGACGCTCCGCGTCATCTCACGGCAGTCCGCCATGCGTCTCAAGGGCACCGACAAGGACGTGCAGACGATCGCGCGCGAGCTCGGCGTCCGGTACGTGTTGACCGGAAGCGTCCGTCGCGCCGGTTCCAACCTCCGCCTGACAGCGCAGCTCGTGGACGCGAAGGCGGACTCGCCGTTGTGGGCGGAGAAGTTCAGCGGCACCCTGGACGATGTGTTCGAGATCCAGGAGAAGCTGTCGCGCCAGATCGTCGATGCCCTTCGGCTTCGCCTGACGCCGGCGGAAGACCGTCGTATCGCCGAACGCCCCATCGCCGACGTGCGCGCGTACGAGTTCTATCTGCTCGCTCGGCAGCAGATCTGGAGCTTCACGAAGCCGTCGCTCGACCGCGCGCTGCAGCTCGTCAACCAAGCACGGGACATTGTGGGCGACAACGAGCTCCTGCTTGCCGCGAAGGGACTGATCTATTGGCAATACGTGAACGTCGGGCTCGTCCCTCTGGCGCGATACGACGAGTACATGGAGAAGGCGGAGGAGTGCGTGGCCGCGATTTTCTCCATGAATCCCGAGTCCGCGAAGGGGCACAGCCTTCGCGGCTCGATCCGGAACAATCGTGCGGATCCGCAGGGCGCGATCTGGGATTTCAAGCGCGCGCTCGCCCTCGACCCTAACGATCCGGAGGCGCTGCTCTGGCTGGGGTACGTGTATGCCGTGTCGGGCCGCGTTCCGATGGCAAAGGCGCTGATGGAGCGGCTCCAGCAGGTCGATCCACTCACGTCCATCAACCTGTCGATGTTCGGGATCGTCGAAATGATGGACGGCGCTTTCGTGGAGGCCCTGCGCTGGACTCGGCGTTCGGTGGATGTCGATCCGACGAATCCGTCTCATCGCATGATGCACGCGTGGGCACTGGCCGCGAACGGCCGGCGAGACGACGCTGCCACGCTGCTCGACGCCGTCACTCACGATGCGGAGCAGATGACGTGGGCGAGACTCGCACCCGCAATGGCCGCGGCACTGCGCGGCGACCGCGCCGGCGTCCTGCAGTGCATGACAGCCGAGCTCCGAACCGCCGCGGCGTCGGATGACATTTTCTCGTGGTGGAGCGCCGACTGCTTCGCGCTCGTCGGCGAGGCGGAGGCAGCGCTCGACTACCTGGAGAGCGCGGTCAGGCTCGGTTTCATCAACTACCCATTCCTCACCGAGCACGAGCCGTTTCTGTCGAGCATACGGGGTGACCCGCGTTTCGGGCGGCTCATGGAGAACGTCCGGTCGGCCTGGGCCGCGTTCGAGTGACAGTGGGGTCAGCCGTCGATAGCTGCCGCCCACTGCCGCGCCACCGTCTCCACCCAGTCGACGAACGTGCCGCCGCCGCGGCGGCGATACAGCGTGTACGGCGGGCAGCCCTCGAGCGGCTCGACGTCGTCGAACGAATGATCGGGCGCGAACAGCAGGACATCGCCGCCGAGGCGGTGACAGAACGTGTTGTTGCCGTTCGCCTCGCGCGAGATCGAGTAGTACGCCGTGAGGTCGATTGGAATTCCGCCGGGGATCTCGACAAACGCCCAGTCGTATGCCCTGACGAACGTCGCATCGTTGCTCGCTTCTTCGATCGTGAGCGACTCGTTCGTGTTGAGGAGCCACGTGGTCTCGGGCTCGTTCGAGCGCTCGGTGATCCCGCCGAAGACGGTCAGGAGGTCGCGATGCGCCGGGAGAACGTCGCCCCGAGGGGATGGAGACGGGCGCGGCGAGAGCCATGCGGAGATACCGTCTTCCCCTTCCCAGGAAAACAGCACGTAGTGCCGGACGCCAACCGACACAGCCGACGTGTTCGCACTGCCCAACAGATCCGCGAGGCGAGGGAACGTACGTGCCAATGCGTTAGGCATCCGCCATGTGCCGGGGTATGCCACGTCGCCGACTACGACGCGGTCGTTCCCCGTCAGGAACCACGGAACGTCCTCCGTAAACGCTTCCCAGTGCGAATTCGTGCGAGCCATGGCCGCGCTAGTGCAGATCTCCGTCACCCGCGTTCCAGAACCTGTGCGCTTCCCCTGCCTTGACCGCTATGGTGTCGCCGGGCCCCGCGACTGCGGGTCTCCGCCTCGCGAAAGTCTCGCCTTCGAGTCGGAATTCTCCGAAAGAGCGTGATCCGCTGGGCAGCGCCGTTGTCGATGGTGTGCGGGTAGTCGCAGCGCGCCATCGAGCCGGCGTCACGAAGTCAGAAAGATCACGACCGACATCGCGAGCATCACCGCCCCAGCTACCGTGAACTTCCACGACGTCTCGGTCGTCACGAACGCCATGCTCCTCAGCGAGTGTGCGGGGAAGCAGATGTGGACGATGCCTTTGATGACCTGCGCCCAGCCGATGACGGTGACGATCGCTCCCCAACCAGTCCACTGCGTTCCGTGAAACCCGACGATGAGCGAGCCGAACGAGAGACTCATCATGCCATTGACGAAGGCGCCCGGTTCGCCGCGGGCACGAAGCTGCTCGAACCACCGCACCCAGCCCTGTGGGCGCAGCAGGTGCGATAGCCCGACCCCGAAAAAGGATATCGCGACAATGCGTTCTATCGCGGTCTCCATACCCGCCCCGTAGATTTAGTTGCACCTAACTTATGAATGGCCCTCTACTAAATCAAGGCGTCCGGCAATAGTTAGCCCTTGCGCTAAGTATTCAGTGAACGTAATACTTAGCCATATGGAACAGTATTCCGACCGACTCGACGGCATCTTCGTCGCGCTTTCCGACCCGACGCGCCGCGCCGTGTTAGGCCGACTCGGCAAGGGACCGGCGAGCATCAGCGAGCTCGCCGCGCCGTTCGACATGGCCCTGCCCTCGTTCATGAAGCACATCCGCCTGCTCGAGGGGAACGGGTTGATTCGAACGCGGAAGTCGGGACGTGTGCGGACATGCACCATCGAGAAGAAACCGTTCGCCGCCGTCGAATCGTGGTTGTCCGCGCAACGCGCCATCTGGGAAGGCCGCACCGACAGACTCGAGCGGTTCGCGCTCGCCAAGACCAGGGAACAATCGACATGAATCCAACTCCGAACCCGGATCTCGACCTCACCATAACGAGAATCATCAAGGCGCCGCGATCGATCGTCTGGAATGCATGGACTGATGCGGCAAGCTTCGAGCAGTGGTGGATTCCAGAGCCGGCAAAATGCAAGGTCATCTCGATGGACCTTCGCCCGGGAGGCGCGCTGGTGACACACATCAGCGAGACCGGCGGCAGGTTCGAGCCGCACATGAACGCGTCCTTCCTCGCGATCGATCCGCTCGAACGCATCGTGTTCACGGACGCGCTCGTGGCCGGGTGGAGGCCGGCCGAGAACCCGTTCATGACTGCGATCATCACGTTCGAGGACCATCCGTCGGGGACGAATTACGCCGCGCAGGTCATGCACAAGGATCGCGCGGTCCGCGACACGCACGAGAAGCTGGGCTTCTACGACGGATGGACCACCGTCGCCGCGCAGCTCGCGCGGCTCGCCGAAGCGCAGGCGTCACGGTAACGGGTCGAAGTGACTAGGGTTGGGGGCGTTCGTGGAGCAGCATCCACGACGTCCCGAACCGGTCTCTGAGCATCGCGAAGCGGTGCGCGAAGAACGTCTCCTCCATCGGCATGAAGATCTCCCCGCCCTCCTTGAGCAGCGCGTACAGGCGGTCGGCGTGCTCGCTGCTGTCCAGCATCAGCGTTAGGTACGCGCTCCGCATCGGCTGAAAGCGATCGGGCGGGATGTCGGCGCCCATGAGCACCGTGTCTCCCAGATCCATACGCGCGTGGACGACGGCGTTCTTCCAGTTGTCCGGGACCTCGGTCGGCTGCGGTATCTCGCCGTGTGTCGTGATGAACGTGATTCTGCCGCCGAGGTGCTCCTCGTAGAACTCGAACGCCTGTCGGCAGTTGCCGCCGTAATTGAGATACGTGTAGAGCTTCATGGGGTCTCCCGTCGAACGATGAGATCGCGTCGGACCCCAACTAGCCTAGCGCCATCCCGAGCCGAAGGCGAGAAATGACGGCGGCTACTCGGCCCGAAGCGTGATCGCCGGGTCGACCGCCGCCGCTCGACGCGCCGGGAGCCACGCGGCCGCTGTCGCGACGATCACGACACCAGTAGCGGCCATCGCCGTGACCCACGGAAGCGGTACGGCCGGGATGTCCGGCACGGCGCCCATCAACATGTGGAGACCGAAGATGCTGATCGGGAGACCTAACGCGAGGCCGATCGCGCTCAGGCGAAGCCCATCGCCCACGAACCGGTTCACGATCTGCTGACTGCGCGCACCAACGGCCATGCGCACGGCGATCTCGCGCGTGCGCTGACCGACGGAGAACGCCACGACGGCGTAGAGCCCAATGGCCGAGAGGAACAGTGACGCGAGCCCGGCGACGCTGAGGCTCGACGTGATCAACCGAAATCGGCGCACATGCCCGCTCTCGATCTCGTACAGGGTCCGCAGCCTGACCGCCATGTCGGGCAGCTGCGCCTGCGCGACGCCGCGAAGTGCGGGAATCAGCGGGAATGCGGGCGCCGCGGTTCTCAGCAGGAGCGCGAACGGCGCCGCCATCGTGTCCGGTGGCAGATACACCGGAAACTCCTCGCCGGGCTTTCGCTTGTCCGCCTTCGGGTCATCGATCACGCCGACGACCACGAGCGTTCGAATCCCGATCGACGAATCGCTCGTCACCTGCAGGCGTCGTCCGATCGGGTCACCGCCGGCCCAGAGCCGCCGAGCGAGATCATCGCCGATGATGACCGGCGATTGCAGTGCACGCGGGTCATCCGTGGAGATCTCGGTCGGCTCGAACTCCCGCCCTCGAACGACCGGAATCCCCAGCACCCCGAAGTAGCCTTTGACGACGGCCTCCCCGGAGAGATCGACGGCGTTCTGCGGCACGCCCGCGACCCTGTCATCAGGGTGGACGACGTACGACCCGAGCCCGGGGCCATATCCCCACTGGATCGCCGCGCTCTCGACGCCCGGAGTTTCCGCAAGCCGGTCGCGCAGCTGGTGTAACGCAGTGCGCTGTTGTTGCCTCGACCGCGCAGCGGCCGGTGTGGATCCCGTGATCGTCGTTGACGGGCGCACGACGACTGACACGAGCCGGTCGGCATCGCGGGTCGAGCGGAGATTGAACTCGCGCAGCAGGAACACCATCACGGCCGCGAGCAGTACGATCAGCGGCTGCGTGAACGCGATCTGGGCGGTCACGAGGCCGCGTTGCAGGCGTCCGCGCGCGGGGGCGATGGTCGTGGTCGAGTCCCGAAGCACGCTCGCGAGCCCAGGCCTCGTGGCGTGAAGCGCGGGCGAGAGCCCGAATACCACGCCGACCGTGAGTGCGACACCGAACGTGAACACGGTCGTGGGCCACACGATGCCCACCTCGAACGGCATGCCCTCGATGAGGGTCGTTGCCGCTCGCAGCGTCATCCAAACGAGCCCGAGCGCGCCGGCCCCGGCCACGAAGGCGAGCAATGCGCTTTCGGTGAGGAGCTGGCGGACGAGGCGAGCGCGCGCGGCACCCAACGACAGCCGGATGGCGATTTCCTGACGGCGTGCGGTCGCCAGTCCAGTCAGCAGCGCGCTCACGTTCGTGCACGTCACGAGCAGGACGAGCAAGCCGAGCAGCCCGACGGTCATGGACATGAGCTTCACGTCCCGATCGAACATCGGATCACTGTTCGCGGCGAGGAGTGGGACGACGTCCGCCGACGGGTCGAGCTTCTCGATCTCCTCGGTACGCTCGGCGCTTCGGGCCGCGACCGCCGCCACGGCCGCCGACGCAGCACGCTCGTTCACGCCGCTCCGCAGACGCGCGATCGCGCGAAATTCTCCCGTCGGATCGGACAGCAGCAGGCGTCGAGCGGCCAGCGGCATCCACAGCTGGAAGCGCGAGGAGCCGGGGAACCCGATGAACTTCTCCGGAGCGACGCCGACGACGGTGACAGGAACGCCGTTCACGAGGAGCGTCGACCCAATGACGCCCGGACTCTTCGCGAAAAGCTGCTCCCACGCGATGTGGCCGATCACCGCGACCGCAGCGGTCGCCGGATCGTCGGCGCCGACGCCGGGCAGACCGACCCCGAGCACGGGCCTAACGCGGAGCACCGGGAAATATGTCTCGGTGACGAACGTGACACGCGCCTCGAGTCCGCGCTGCTCGACGTTCCCGCCGAGACCCAGTGTCGTGGTCGCGTCGGTCCAGCCGGCGACCGCATCGAACACGCCGGGCAGCTTGCGATACTCGAGGAACTCCTCTTCCGCGAACGTGCGGTACATCCGCTGTCCCATACCGCCGTCGCGGCTTCCGCGGATGCGCACGAGCCCGTCGTCGCGGACGACGCCGGGCGGCGGTTGCATCGCGTAGGCGTAGACGTACGAAAACAGCAGCGTGCTGATGCTCAATCCGGCGACGAGCACCAGGAGCATCGTGAGCGTCGTGCCCGCCTTACGGGTGAAGTGACGGATGGCGAATCGGGCATCGGCGGCCAATGCATCCGTCCAGCCGGCACCACGCGCGTCGCGCGCCTCCTCCTGCAGCCAGGCGACGTTCCCGAACTCGCGCCGCGCGGCGCGCGCGGCTTCTTCGGGCGACAGCCCCCGCCCCATGAGCCTCGCGGTGGCCTGCTGCAGGTGCTCGGTCATCTCTTCGTGCATCTCGCGCTCGACGCGGCGGCGGAGCACGACGGAGCGCAGCCAGAGGCGCGCGCGATTCAGCATCCGTGACTGACCTCAGGCCTGCAGAGCGGGGTTTACACTAGTCTGTCTAGTGGTGACGGCAGTATCGGCGTCGCTCCACTAGACTGTCAAGTGCGTCGTCGGTGCCGCGTCGCCGGTGAATGACAGCGACGGCTCTACCGAACAAACACCGGCATCGGTATCGTTCGGCCGATGCACGAGCACGTTCGCATCCTCCTCCTCGCCGACTCGCACATCGGGTTCGATCTGCCGGTGCAGCCACGAGTCGGACGGCGGAGGCGTGGCCACGATTTTCTCACGAATTACGCAACCGCGCTCGAGCCGGCGTTCGCGGGCGAAGTCGATCTCGTCGTGCATGGTGGCGACGTGTTCGATCGGCCGACCGTGGATGCGACCGCGGCGTATCAGGCGCTCGAACCGCTCCGGCGTATCGCCGAGCGTGGCGTGCCGGTGTTCATCGTGCCGGGGAATCACGAGCGGTCGCGGATCCCGCATGTCCGTTTCGCGCTCCACCCCAACGTTCACGTGTACGATCGTCCTCGAACGGTCGTCCGGGAGATTCGCGGCGTCTCGATCGCGCTCACGGGGTTTCCGTACGAGCGACGCAACGTGCGGGCGAGCTTTCCTGCGCTGCTCGAGCGCGCCGAATGGACGCGAGATCGCGCGGCGGTGCGACTGCTCTGCGTTCATCACTGTGTCGAGGGAGCGACGGTCGGCCCGGGCGACTTCACGTTCACGAGTGCCACCGACGTCATCCGCCACCGCGACGTGCCTCCGGAGTTCGCCGCGGTGCTGTCAGGTCACATCCACCGACACCAGGTGATCACGCGCGATCTCGGTGGTCGTCCGCTGGACGTTCCTGTCCTCTATCCCGGTTCGATCGAGCGGACGGCGACGGCCGAGATCGGGGAGACGAAAGGGTTCATGATCGTCCACGCCGGCGCGAGCGGAGCCAGGGCCCGAGTGCGTTGGGAATTTCACGCGCTCCCAGCTCGGCCGATGGTGCGAAAGGACCTTTCGATCCACGCGATGACCGAGTCCGAGCTCGAGTCGGCGATCCGGCAGATCGTTGCTTCGGTGCCGCCCGACGCCGTGCTCTCGATACGCGTGGCGGGGGAGCTCACGGACGCACACTGGCGCCGGTTATCGGCCGCGCATCTCCGTATGTTCGTTCCGGACAGCATGAACGTGGACATCGTTCCGAGCGAGCGGCCGTTGATCGCGGAGCGGACCGCTCGCGCTTCGATCGACGACGGGTTGCAGCTGAGCCTTGGCGCCTGACGTGGGTCGTCATTCCGAGCGCTGCGAGGAATCGCGGGTCACCGCTCGACGACCACCTTGACCCGCACGGTGTCACCACGAGCCGAGACTGCGCGGATCTCGTGGTCTCCGGGCGTGAGAGCCCACCGGTCGCGAGCGTATGGCTTTCCATCGACCAACCACCGAACCCGGTCCGATCCAGGGCCAGCGGCGCGCAAGGAGATGCTCGCGTACTGCGCTTCGACGCCGGTCGGAATCGAGTAACGGTCGCCGTCGAGCGGCGAGACGATACGGAACTGCGCTGCCGCGTCGTTAGGGCGTCCCTCGGGATCGACGCGCGTCGCCGACATACTGGCATCGTCCCTGGTCACCCGGTTCGGCGCCGCGGCAACCGCGCGCCCCACCTCGTCCGTCGCGGGACGCATTCCCTGCCGCGCCCACTCCGCGTACTCGTCAGGCAGTCGAACGACCCCGCCGCGCTCCCAGTCATCGACGCGCGTCGGCTCGGTGCCTGCAACGAACCATTCGGTGAGCTGCGCGCACTCGCTCGTCGCGCGCAACCCGGAAAGGCGGCAGACCGCGACACCGGTCGCGCCTGCCTCCGCCGGCGTGGTCAGCGCTCCGGGCGGAACCCGCCGCGAGACAGCCATGACGGCGCGATGCAGCAGCGGTCCCGCGCCAGTAACGCCGCTGACGCCCTCCATCGCGCGACCGCTGAAGTTCCCTGCCCACACCGCGACGGTAAACGCCCGCGTTACACCGACGGCCCAGTTGTCCGTGAAGTGCCGGCTCGTGCCGGTCTTCACCGCAACGCGGAACGGGAAGTCGAACGGCGTGCTGACGCCGAATCCGGGAATCCGCGCGGCGGGATCAGCGAGCATGTCGATCACGATCGCGCTCGCTGCTGCCGAGATGACGCGGCGCGACTCTCTCGCGCTCGCCGGCGACGCGGCGGCACCGCTGCTCGTCAGGTGCCATGTCCATGGTGTCCACTCGCCACCATTCGCCAACGCCCGAAACCCGTTCGCGAGCTCGATCAGGGTCACGTCGCCATTCCCGAGCGAGAGGCCGAGCCCGTAATGTTCGGCGTCGCGGTGCAGCGACTCGAACCCCGCCAGACGCAGCGTCTCGAGGAACGCGCCGGCGCCTAACGCCGACGCCAGCTCCACCGCCGGCACGTTGTACGAGCTCGCGAGCGCCTCGCGCGCCCGCACCGGTCCGCGGAAGCGTCTGTCATAGTTGCGTGGCTGGTATGGGCCTGTAGCCGTCGGGTACGTCTTCGGGATGTCGGCCAGGACGCTCGCGGCCGTATACCCACGATCGAGCGCGAGGCCATACAGGAACGGCTTGAGGGCGGAGCCGGGCTGGCGCGCCGATACGACCATGTCGGTCTGTCCGCCCTTCGGCGACCAGAAGTCCGGCGAGCCCACCCACGCGAGCACCTCACCCGTGGCGTTGTCGAGCACCACCGCGGCCGCATGCTCCACTCTGCGATCGCGCAACACGTCCACCGTATGCCGAACCTCGGCCTCGAGCGCGCGCTGAAGCTCGACGTCGAGCGACGTGCGGATCCGCGACGCGGAGCTTGTCGATCGATCGACTTCACTCCAGGCGAGCACGCGCGTCGTGAAATGCGGCGCGACGAACGGTGACACTCGCCCCGCCGACGCGAGCGATTCTGCGCCGGCTCGGGCGACGTCATCGGTGGTCGCGAAACCGAGCCGGCGCATGCGAGCGAGCGCCACTGCCTGACGACGCTTCGCACGCTCGGGCGACGCGTGCGGATTGTCGCGCGACGGCGCATGTGCGAGGCCGGCGAGTGTCGCCGCCTGACCCACACTCAGCTCTGATGCAGTCGCGCCGAAATACAGCGCAGTCGCCGCGGCGACGCCCACGGTCCCCTCACCGAGGTGCACGCGGTTCAGGTACAGCTCCATGATCTGTTGCTTCGTCAGATGCGCCTCGAGCTTCAGCGACCACAGCGCCTGCGACACCTTGCCGGGCCAACTCCGCTCCGCGGGCCGGAGCAATCGCCCGAGCTGCATGGTGATCGTCGACGCGCCGGAGACGGTCCGCCCGGCACGGAGGTTCGCTCGCAGCGCACGCCCGACGGCGAGAACGTCAATGCCGGGGTGGTCCCAGAAGCGACGGTCCTCGACCGCGACGAACGCGTTGATGACGTCGGGATCGATCCGATCGTACGGAACCCAGCGGGCGTCGCTCCCGTCGGCGGCGCGCGTGGAACGAAGCGGGATGCCGTTCCGATCCTCGATGATCACACCGAGGGTGCGGTCGGGGCCAAGCACCGCCGGCGGGACGGGAAGGGCGAGCCACATCCCCACGGCGACCGCCACGAGACCTAACGTCGCGGCGACCGCTGTCAGCAGTCGCTTGAACGTGCGCCGAGTGATGTGGATGAGAGGCATCAAATCCGGGGAGACGACTCTCAGGATAATACCACGCGATCGCCGTTTTGCTTCCCGGAGGGGCTTGCTCGACCACGCCCGGGGACGCCACCATCCACCGCCGCGGCCGCACTCACCTCCTCGACTCGCGCCTGTGACGCTCTCCGCCCCGCTCACGTGACCCCGACACTCGCGGCGGTCATCGCTTACATGCTGGTGCAGCTCGCGATCGGCGTCTGGGCGTCGCGCCGCATCGCGTCCGAAGAGGACTACCTCGTCGCCGGCCGGCGGCTCGGCTACCCGCTCATGACGTTCTCGATCTTCGCCACCTGGTTCGGGGCGGAGACGATCGTCGGGTCCGCGGGCACCGCATACGCCGAAGGCGTCTCACTCGGCTCGGCGGAGCCGTTCGGTTATGGCCTGTGCCTCATCGGGATGGGGCTCATTTTCGCGGTGCCTCTCCACCGGCGAAAGCTGACGACCCTCGCCGACCTGTATCGCCAGCGCTATTCCACACTCGTCGAGCGGGTCGCGGCGGTGATCCTGATCCCGGGCTCGCTGCTCTGGGCGGCCGCGCAGGTCCGCGCGTTCGGGAGCGTCCTCACGACCACGACGTCGGCGCTCGAGATGGAGACGGCCATCGCGATCGCCGCCGGAGTGACGCTGCTGTACACCGCGTTCGGCGGGCTCCTGTCCGACGCGATCACGGACTTCGTTCAGGGCATCCTGCTCATCGTCGGATTGCTCGTTGTCGCCGGGGGAGTGGTGGCAGCGCTCGGCGGACTCGGCGCGACCGCGGACGCGATCGCGGATTCGGGTCGCATACGCCTAACGAGCTTCGGTGAAGGCACCATGCTCGATGCGATCGAGGCGTGGTCGATTCCGGTCTTCGGATCGCTCGTGACGACCGAGATCGTGGGACGCGTGATCGCCGCGCGAACCCCGACGGTCGCGCGGCGCTCGTCGCTCGCCGCCGGCTGGCTCTACATCCTCATCGGGACGATCCCGCTGCTGCTCGGGCTCATCGGGCCCGCGCTCGTGCCCCAGATCGAGGATGCGGAGCAGATCATCCCGACGCTGGCGATCCAGTCGCTCTCAACGATCGGCTACGCCCTGTTCGCTGGTGGGCTGATCTCCGCGATTCTCTCGACGGTCGACAGCACCCTGCTCGTCTCGGCCGGCCTGCTCTCGCACAACCTGCTCGTGCCGGCGTTCAAGGTCGAGGACGAGCGCCGCAAGATCCGACTGGCGCGATGGGGGGTCATCGTGTTCGGGGTCGTCGCGTATCTACTTGCGCGCCGGGCCGAGGGCGTGTTCGCGTTGGTGGAGCAAGCGTCGGCGTTCGGCAGTGCCGGGTTGATCGTGACTGTCACGTTCGGGCTGTTCACACGGTGGGGCGGTCCAGCAACGGCCCTGGCGACCCTGGCAGTGGGCACGCTCTCCTATCTCGTCGCGGCGTTCGCCGGCTTCGGATATCCGTTCATCCTGTCACTCGCGCTTGCGTTAGGCACGTACGTTCTCGGGTCGCTCGTCGAGCGCCCCTCTCCCATAGTTGCCTGAAAGCCGTGGCTGCAGAAGGCCGCAGAGGAACAGCGCGAAGAGGGACGCAGAGTCGGCGCCGAGGCAGCCGCTCGACTCGGCTGAGTGTTGACGGAAAGGGGGCACAGCCGCCCGGGACATCACCATCCCGTACATCTGTCCCCCTGATCAGTCAGAGTCTGTCAAACCGCGCGCGGCGCAGCCGCCCTCTGCGACCCCTGCGTTGCAGTTCCTCTCCGTTCCTTCTGCGTCCAAAGCTGTTCAGCAACGCTCCCTTCAGAGGGCCTCAGGGATCGGTCGGCGAGGTAACCGTCGCCGAGATCGGTTCCTCGGACGCGCGCTTCACGTCCTCCTCGGTCGCGTAGCCGAGCGTGCGCATCCGTACGAGCACATCTGCCCGACGACTCCGCGCACGATCGGGCGAGACGTACGGGTTGTCGCTCGTCGGGTCACGGGACAACCCCGCGAGGAGCGCCGCCTGACCGACGGTCAGGTCCGACGCCGAGCCGCCGAAGTAGAGCGCGCTCGCGGCACCGACGCCCACCGTTCGTTCGCCGAGCTGTACACGGTTCAGGTACTGTTCCAGAATCTCGTGCTTCGAGAGTTGCCGCTCGAGTCGCAGCGCCCAGAGCGTGTGCACCACCCTGCTTCTCAGCGACTGTGCCCGCGGGCTCACGAGGCGCGCGAGCTGGATCGTGATCGTGGACACTCCACCGACCGTCCGTCGCTCGCGCACGCTCGCGGCCGCGGTACCGGCGATTCCGACAATGTCGATGCCGGAGTGTTTCCAGAAGCGCTCGTCCTCCATCGCGACGAACGCGTTGATGACGTCGCCGTCGATTCGCTCGTACGGCATCCAGCGCACGTTGATCTCGCCCGGCGCGCGCGTGGAACGATGGAGCACGCCGCGGCGGTCCTCGACGATCACGTCGTACACGCTGTCGCGCGACAGCATCGACGCCGGGATGGGTCGGAAGACCCATGCCCCGACGACGAACGCGAGGAAGCCTAACGTGGCGGCGCCCGCCAGCGTCAGACGGACGAGCGCACGGGCGATACCACGCCCGCTGCCGGGACGACCGCGATTCCTCGCGGCGCTCGGACTGACCGGTTCTCCGTTCATGGACCTCAGCGCGGGGTCACGACGAACGTGCCGCCATCACTGCGGCCGTTCACGGCAGGGTTGTACATCTCCTCTGCGTGCGCGGGCGGGCGGATGAACGTCCCCGGCGTCGTCGCGCGTGCGATGTACGTCGCCGTATACGTCCCTGGCCATAACACGTTCGCTGAATACACCACGCGATCATCCCTGATTTCACGATAGTCGAACGGCGACCACCACCCGGAATCCCACCGGCCGAAGCCCCACTGCGGCTCGCCCTCCCTGCCCTCCTGCTCGGCGGGCTCCCGCGATTGAGACGCATCCGCCCCCGGGCCGGGTAACGTCGACGCCGTACGCAGACTGAGGTCCACAGCCTCGAGGCCCGCGGGCAATGCGTCATCCACGACCACGAACTGGCGTGTAGATGGAACCGTGATGCGCAGCCGCACCCGCACGAGATCGCCCTCCGCGATCCGCGTGATCGGGGCGCCACCGTCGAACCGCTCGTACCAGCGTTCGACGCGGATGCCGTTATCGCCCGGCGTTACCGGCGGCGCCGAAGGCACCTCGGTCACCGTTATATAGTAGTAGACCGCCCCGGTGCCGGTCCCTGCGTCGAGCGCGAGTCGCAGTGTCGGCGCATTTCCTCCGTTGGGCACGAGGCCGGCGAGCGAGAGCGACGAGTCGGTCCCCGCCGACGCGGTGCTCGCCTGCAGGACCACGCGGTTGCCCGAGCGCACGCGCACCGTACGCTCCCCCTGTTCCCGACGGCGCCGCTCGAGCGACGCGAGCGCCGTGACCGCCGATGCGTAGTCCTGCGTGTTCCACATCCACGACGACGCGCCCTCCGCTCTCCCTTGCTGGGCCAGCGTCTCGGCGAGTGGACCGACGAGCGCGTGCTCCGGATCGACTGCCAGCGTCGCCGATAGAATGAGAGCGACAGGTCGGATGGCCGACTGGAAGTACCACGGGGCTCTCGCCGTATCCGAAACCACCGCACGTCGCCCCTCGACGCGCACGCGTGCCCACGTTGCCGCCATGAGCTGGCGAGCAGGCGCCATCTGTCCGCGTCGCGCGAGCACCTCTGCGAGCCGCGCACGATCCTCGACCGTGAGCATCGCGGCCGAGCGAAGGAGCTCGTTCTCCGAGGCAATTTCCGGACGACGCAGCCGGCTGAGGAAATCGACGGCCGCGACGCGCTCGCGGAGGCGCATCTCGGGCCGGTCGTGGTAGCTCGCGACCGGCGAGAAGACGGGCTTCGACTCGCCACGGAGCTCCGTCCTCACGAAACCGGCGAGCCGGCTGAGGACTGTCGAGTCGACTGGGATGCCGGCGTCGCGCGCGTCGAGCATGACGATTCCGGCGTAGGAGCTGAGCCACATGCTCGTCCAGTCGCTCGACGACCAGTAGCCGATGCCGCCGTCGACGCGTTGGCGACGGCTCAATATCTCGACCGCGCGCGCGACCTCGCGTCGCTGCGCCTCGTTTGTCGTGCCGCCCGCTCGCTCCGCCGTGTACAGCGCGAGGATGGGAACGGCGGTGCTGATCACCTGCTCCGTGCAGTAATACGGGTAGACGCGAAGCGACTGCTGAATGCCGCGAATCGTCGCGAGTGGTGTGGTGCCGAGGTTGAGCGAGAGCCGCGAGCGTGCCGGGTCGATGCCTGCGGGGAGCGCGAGCTCGACGCTCGCGGTGTCGCGCAGCACACCGGCGACGGTATGTGCGCGTGGGTGATAGTCCGGACGTACGGGCAGCGTCACGCGAACGGCGTCGGCATCACCGCCGCCGGTGACGTCGAAGCGGAACGTCGCGCTGTCGCCGGTGCCGCGCGCGGCGCGGAACGGGAACCGCACCTCGGTACCGCGTCCCGCCGCGAGCGTGGCCGTGCGCGCCGCATCGCCACGAAGCGTCACACCCGTTGCCTGTGCGGCGACCCTCACGCTCGCCGCGGTGCCATCGCGGCGATTGATCACGGCGCCAGCGGTGAAGTCATCACCGGGCCTGACGAATCTCGGCAGTGCCTGACGCGCGAGCAATGGGCGCGTGACGAGCAGCGACGACTGCCCCTTCCCGTAACGGTCGCCTGCCGTGACGGCCACCGCCATGAGGCGGAACGTCGTCAGGTTGTCGGGCAACTTCGCGGTCACTGAGGCGTTACCCTGCGCGTCGGTGACGACGGAGCCGAGGAAGAACGCGGTGGTCTGGAAGCGCGAGCGAAGGATGTCCGCGCCTGCCGCGCCACCACCACCGCCCGGCTCGCGCGTCCCTTTCATGCCTTCGGGCACCTGCGGCGCGACGGTCGTCATGTTGCTCGCGAGCCGAAGACCGAGCCCGCGCGCCTGGTAGATGAGGTCGATCGGGTCGGGCGTCGTGTAGCCCGTGAGCGAGAGCACGCCCTCGTCGACCGCCCACAGCGTGACTTCACTTCTCGGCCCGCTCCCGCGCGTGTCGCGCACCTGCACGCGTACGGTGGCCGAATCACCCGGGCGATACTCGGGACGTTCAGGCGTGAGGGCGACGTCGAGTCGCTTGACCTCGGGTGTCACACGAAGCTCCGCGTAGCCGACGCGGATCGTCGGACGACCGGGATCGTCCGCCGGGCCCGGTGGAGCGCTTCGTCCTCGGGCGACGATGATCGAGACGAATGCGTTCGGCGTGTACGCCTCGGTGATCGGGAACTTGAGCGTCGTCGATCCCGACGTGATGCGAAGGCGCCGCTGCTCGATGACGCCTTCCCGTTCGATCGTGACCCACGCTTCGGCATTCGTGAACGGCGACGCGAACAGCACGGTCGCCGTGTCTCCTACCGAGTAGCGGGTGCGATCCGGGATGACGTCCATCCTGAACTGCGACTCGTCGTTCCACGGCACCCAATCGCTGCCGGATGCCCAGCGCTGGAAGCTCGTCGTGGCCGAACGGCCGTTGCGGTCGGTCGCCGTAAAGGTGAGGACGTAGATCCCGCCGGCGTTCGGAGTGAACGCGCACGGCGCCGCAGCGTCGGCGGTCGTCACCGTACAGCGCGCGACGGTGTCCGACACCCATTCGCCAATGACCTCGGAGAGGCCGCCACGCTCGCGTCGTACGCGGTGCCACTCGCGTCGCACGATGGTGCCCTGCACACGAACGCCGCTCACCTTCTGGCCATCGGGACGCACGGCGAGCACGCCAACGGACTGCGCGCTGCCGGCCTGCCAGAAGTAGCTCGCGCCTAACGGTTTCACGGCGACATAGAACTCGGCCGGGTGTACGAGCGTCGTTCGCGTCGCGCCGACTGCCTGACGGTTGACGTCCGTCACCCCCACCTCGAGCGTCACGCGTGCCGCGCGTCCCTTGGGCGTCGGCGGGAGCGTCACCGTCAGTGCGCGCTCGCCACGGGCGTCGAGTGTGTCGGTTCCGCTGGCGAAGACCTGGTCGAAGTCGGAGGTGATCTCGTCCCACCAGTTGTCGCTCTCGCCGAGGTAGTAACCCTCGACGCCGGGAATCTCGAGCTCCCAGGAGGACACCGAGATCTGCCGCGCCGTCCAGGAGAACGGCGCGCGCGCCATCGGCGCGCCGAACAGGTAGCGCGCCTGCACCGTGGCGCCGTAGCGGTCGCCGGGGAGTCGGGTCGCGTTGTCCGCGTTCAACTCCACGAGGAACTCCGGCGGACGGTACTCGGCCACCCGATAGAACGTGTTCGCGACGGACCGCCACCTGCCCTGCCGCTTGGCCTGGATCTCCACACGGTACTGACCGATCGCGGTCGTCGTCGGGAGCTGGAGCGTCTGATCCGCCGTCCCGAACGCCGACGGCCGAACGGTCCGCTCGCGGAGAATACCCTCCTCGCGGTCGTGGAAGATCCACTTGATGGAGTCACTCGCTGCCGGCACTCGCAGCGCACCGAGTGCGCCATCGCGGACGATCGCCTTGGCGTAGACGCGCTCGCCGGGCCGATAGATGCCACGCTCCGTGAACACCGCGCCCGCGAGCGGAATCCGCTTGTCGCCCCACGCGCTGTGGACGTCGAACCGCCAGGGCGAGAGGTCGGGGTCGTAGCGGTTGATGGCCGTGACGGCGCGGTCAGCGCCTAACGTGACACGGACATACCCCTCGAAGCTCGTGTACCCTTCCTCGTCGTCAGCGGCCGAGCGCACGGCGCCCCAGCCCGTCAGACGCGCGAGCCCGCGCGCGTCGGTGGTCGCGGTCGCGAGGCGACGCCCCTGCCCGTCGTGCAGCGCGACGGTCGCACCGGCCTTCGGCGCGCCGTCGTTGACGCCGGTGACCCACACGACGCCCTCGTTCGTGCCGATGCGAGCGTGGACGCCCAGGTCGCTCACCTGCACGAGCGAGAGCGAGCCGTTCGAGACGGAGTCGGCGCCCGAGCGCCCGCTCACACGCACGGCGTACATCGCAGGCGCGCCGGGACGCGTGGCATCCGAGACCGGCAGCCGCACGCCGGTGAGCATCGCACGGTCACGCGCCGCCCGGACCGGAATGCGTTGTGTGGTCGCATTTCGCGACAGCATCGTCCAGAGGCTGTCGTCGCCCCAGCCGAAACGCGTGAGGATCTTCGCCTCGACGCTATCGGGCACCGGCGCGATGACGGCAACGAGCGTGTCCACGTTCACGTGCTGCACCGAAAGCGTGCGAAAGCCGGTGCGCTCCACGAGCAGTCGGCCGAACGGGTGCACGATGGACGGTTCGTACCCTGTCGTTCGGAACGCGACGGCCGGGTTTCCGACGAGCCGCTGCCCGAAGACGTCGCGCATGGAGGTGTCTGCGACGGCAGCGTAGGTGACATGCGGCTGAAGTCGTGCCACGAGCGTCCAGGTCGTGGACTCCGAGATCGTGTCGCGCACGGTGAACTTCACCTCCGGCACGAGCCTGACGCGGCGGAGGACCTCGGCGCCACGAACCGGATTCGTGAACACGACGCTCAGCGGCCCGGACGGACAGAACTTCCCGCCGACGCACGCGAGATTGGCGACGCGCAGCTGACCGTACGTCTGGAATGCCCAGCGGCTGGCCGCGCGGAGCAGCTCGTCCTCGACTTCGGTCGGGGCCACGAGCTCTCCGGCGCAGCCACGCGGCAGCGCGCGCTCGGGCGCGAGCTCGACGACGCGACGCAGCGAGTCCACGGACCGGTCGCGCTGCCAGCCGCCAGCTTCGCGATACTGCCAGCGATCGTCGTCGCGGATGCGGCGCTGTTCCGTCGCGCGCAGGCGGACGATTCGCTGGCCGCCGCAGGATGCGGCGAGCTCCACGAAGGCAGCCGATGAGAGCTTCGCGAGATCGACCGGGCTGCTGTAAACCAGCTCGAAGCGCTGGTTCGGCGCGACGTGTTCGGCGCGCTCGTTCTCGTTCACCGGAGAACCGGTGAGGAGGCGCGGGCCCTGCGCGCGGAACGTGAACCGATACGGTGCCGCGAGTGTGCTGCCGTCCATCGCGCGGAACGTGTTCGCGACGGTCACCGTGTAGCGGCTGCCGGGCGTGAGCGCGTCGGCCGGACGGAGTCGGATCGTTACGGGATCGCGCCACTCGACGCGACCGCGCACGGCGGGCTCGATGCGGAAGATCGACGTCGGGTCGACGCTCCGATCCAGCGAACCGGCGACCGGCCGATCGAACGTGACGCTGATCTCGGCCGTCGGGACCGCGTCGCCGGCCGGCGTGGTTCGGGTGACGCGGAGCGGCGCCGGGTTCTGCGCGTACGCGGGGATGACCGTCGTTGTGAGGGCGACGGCGAGGACGAGCACCAGACGAGCGGAAGGCATCGGTTTTCCCGTGGGGGCAACTCCCAGATTATACCGCCCAGCGGGAATTTTGCTTCAGCCGCAGATCACAACGCCGGAACCGGTCATCGACTGCCGCGGAGGACGATCCGTACGCTGTTGCGCGGTATGCGCCGGCCGTCTTCCCACGCTCGGCGAATCGTCTCGTAGTGACGCGTATAGATGCGCTGACCGCCGTTGCCGTCCGTGTTGTTCATCAAGCTGTCGAGCGTGAACGGGGCGGAGGCATACCAGCTGGGCACGGGCTGTCCGTTCCACTGCACCGTGAGGTACTCGTCCGGGAGCCCGAGCATATGCCCGAATTCATGGATGACCGCCGCGCGGTCGCCGGTCCCCCAGAGCAGCATGTGCGGCGTGCCATGCGTCGGGTGGGCGATTTGCGTCTTTGCCTTCTGTTCCGCTTGCCACTTCTCGAGCTGTTGCTTGTTCAGCGAAGCGGCTGCCGCCTTCACCGCAGCGCCCGCCGTGCCCGAGACCGCGACCGGTACTGGAGGATCCGGGAAATTCGATCCCTGTGCCTTGATCTTGTACTTCGGAAACAGGCTGCTGTCGGCAACCCATTCGACCTCGAACTGTACCTCACGCTCCTCGACCGGTTCGTCCCAGTCGTTCAGCACCTGAAACCGTGCTCCGTTCCATGATGAAGCGATGTGCGTGCCCCACAGCGATTGCACCGTCGCCGGGACGACCTGATACGTCGCCGGGTCGGATGGCGCCGGCTGCTCCGTGCAGATGCGAACTCGAACCCGCAGCTGAAATGGCAGCTCCTCGAGCACGAACTTCGTGACCCACGCGAAGTCGCGCGGCCCCGCCATGGCTCCGTATTCCGGCGGATAGACGAGTCGCTGCGATGTGGGGAGGAACACCTCCCAGGAGCGCCGCTTCGCCGTGATGCCTTTGATCGCAGCGCCGAGGGAGGAGTACCCGGCCGCGATGTTCATCGGGTGCGTGGGCGGGAGCTTTCCGGATCCGAGCGAGGCGGGGAGCGGCGGCGGCTCGGGAATCGTCCGGTGTTGCCCCATGACGAGCGCCCCTGCGGCCGGGCGCGGGCCCATTGCGCGTTGGAATGTGGTAGCCTCGGACGACTGGGAGAACGCATTCGCTCGTGGACGCGTCACGGGTGTTACCTCGTTACGGGCGTTATTCCAGCGTGGCAGGTCGGTCACCTCGTCGAGCCGACGATCCGGGCAGCGTCATTTTGCCGCAGTCGGAGTCGATGAGCAAGGCACCCGGGACCGATCGATCCGTACGAGATCGAGCGTGCCCGCCACGGTCGCCGCTACGCCCGTATGACAGCGGTCATCGCGAGCGCCGCGTCGCCCGCCACTTGCCCGGGGTGCCCGCAACGGTTCCCGAGAGCGTGCCGTTCGCCAGTCGTCCCGCGAACTGCATCCGCTGCTGCCCGCCACTGCCGCCCGAGTCGACGAGCATGAACGTCACGCTGTCGCCGATGATGCGACCCGCTTCGACTTGCATGGTGCGGCCGCCGGCCGTCGCCGTTCCGCTCATGCGCTGATACGTCTGCTGGAGCTGCACCTCGTAGCTGCGATTCGGTCCGCCACCCGTCGTGCTCAGGGACCACGTCCCGGCGACGTTCGCCGGCATGAGCCAGTAGTAGACCGTTCGTCCGCCGACATTGATCGTGCTGTCCGCCGGCCAGTCACCCATGTCGAACGCGTGCGAGACGATGCGAGAGCCAGGTCGCAGCTCCTCGAACAGCTTCGGACGCAGCTGCACGTTGAGCCGTGGCAGCAGGTACAGCGTGATGACCGTCGCGTTACGCAGGTCAGTCTGGAAAAGGTCGGCCTGCCGGAACTCGGCGAGCTGACTCACGCCCGCCGTGTCCGCGTTCCGTCGGCTCTCGGTGATGCGCTGTGGGTCGATGTCGATGCCAATCCCGCGCGTACCGAAGCGCTTCGCCGCGGTGATGACGATCCGTCCGTCCCCGGAGCCGAGGTCGAACAGCCGATCGTTCTTCGATACGCGCGCCACGGCGAGCATCGTGTCCACGACGTCCATCGGGGTCGGGACGAAGTGCACGTCGGGCGTACGTGTGGCCTGCCCCACCGCGCTCGAAGCCACGAGCGCGAAGGCCGGCAAGGACGTCAGAGACGAAAACGTTAGGCGTGCCATACGAATCCTCACGGTGTCGATTCGACTGAACCCAACGATTGTTCGGTGCGCGCGACGCGCGAGCGCCCGATCAGGAGCAACGGCAGTCCGGCGAGCATGACCGCGACGCCGAGCAGTGCACCGCGCCCCGCGTAGGCGATGCTCGAGTACAACATGCCTGCCGACGCCACGCAGAACAGCAGCGGCGTGAGCGGATAGAGCGGCACGCGAAACGGCCGCTCCTGGGTCGGCTCTCGCCGCCGCAGGACGAAGAGCGCGACACCCATCAGGAAGAGCGTGAGCCAGAACACGGGCGCGGTGTACGCGACCATCGTCTCGAAGCCGGCGCGGGTCGCCGCCCCGAAGGCGACGAGGAGGAGCGAGATGATCGCCTGAACGACCAGCGCGCGTCGCGGTGCGCCGCTGTCGTCCGCGGCGGTCTCGCGCCAGACGCCAAGCGCGCCGAGCGACGAGACGACCCTGCCTACGGCAAAGCTGCCGCGTGCCCCGGTGATCATCGACGCGTTGGCCGACGACAACGCCGCCGCCATGACGATCACGCCGACAGCGACCGCCCCCCAAGGCCCGGCTGCCGCCTGCATGACGTCCACCGCTACGGCTGGCGACTGCGAGACGCCGTCGAGACCGAGCGCCGCCGCGTACGCCACGTTCGCAAGCAGGTAGAAAACGGTGACGATCGTGACGGCCCACGTCAGCGTTCGACGTACTCCGCGTTGCCGATCCTGCATCTCGGCCGAGAGGTACGCCGCTTCGCTCCATCCGCCGTACGTGAGGAGCACGAACACGAGCGCGAGTGCGGGATTGAACGACGGCGCCCCGGCCTGAGCAGGGGCAGCTGGAGCCGTAACGCCCTCCGCTCCGCCGAGCGCGACGAGGAACCCGGCGAGCGTCACGGCAATCAGGCCACCAACCTCGGCCGCCGTGAGCACGTACTGCGTTTGCTTGCCCGGACGCAGCCCCGCCATATTGACCAGCGTTAGGCCGACGACCACCGCGGCGGCGAGTGCCGGACCGAGCGTCGGAGACGCGCCACCTTCGTTTCCCGGGACCAGGCGAACTGCGTAATCCGCGAACACGAACGCGAGGAGCGCGATCGACCCGGTCTGCATGACCGTCATGCGCGCCCAACCGAGCATGAAGCCGGTCGAGTCCCCGAACGTGTAGCGGAGGACGTGGTACTCACCGCCGGGATGCGGGTATGCGCTCGCGAGCTCGGCGTAGCAGAGCGCGCCGGCGAGCGCGATCAGCCCGCCGACGACCCACACGGCGAGGAAGCTCACGACGTCCGGGACCTGGGCGGCGACGATGGGCGGCGAGCGGAAGATCCCGGCGCCCACGATGAGGCCGACGACGAGCACGACGCCGTCGAACGTCGACAGGACGCGACGAGGTGCCGACGTGGACGACGGGTCCAAGGCGCTCATGACCGCCTCCGCTGCTGGTTGCGTGCCTATTCTAGCACGCTGAGCCGTGCGGTAGTGTCAGCGGTTCGCCAATCCGTATTGGGGTCAGAGTCCAACAGCATCACTCGAACGCGGACCGCGTTCGAATGATGCTGTTGGACTCTGACCCCAATGCTACTCCGCCCTCAACGGGAGCGCCGGGTCCACGCTCGCGGCTCGACGCGCAGGGAGGTAGCTCGCGAGCAGCGCGACGAGCATCAGCAGCGCGGTCGCACCGAGGATGCTGGGGGCGTCGCGCGGGGTGACGCCGTAGACCAGGTTACGCATGACGCCGGCGGCCGCGATCGCGAGCACGAGACCGACACCTGATCCGGCAATCGCCATCGACGCCCCCTGCCACACCACCAGTCGCGTCACCTGCCGGGTCGTGGCGCCAAGCGCGACGCGGATGCCGAACTCGCGCAGACGCCGAGTCACGCCATAGGCAACGACGCCGTAGATCCCGACCGCGGCCAGCAGGAGAGCCACGCCGCCGAAGCCCGCGATCAGCACCGTCGTTAGGCGACGCTGGGCAAGCGACCGATCGATGATCTCGGGCATCGTCCGCACGTCGAACACGGACTGATCGCGGTCGACCGAGCGAATCGCGTTCACGACCGGCGTATACAGCGCGGTCAGGTCGAGCTCACTTCGCACCGCGAGCACCCCACGGGGCTGGGTCCACTGCCGATAACTCCAGTAGACCTGGGATCGCGGATCGATCTCGACGCTCGCGGTGCGCACATGGGCGACGACACCCACGACCGTCGCCCACACACCGTCCGGGCCCCGCACTCGACGCCCAAGGGCTGACTCACCAGGCCAGATCTCCTGCGCGATCCGATCGTCGACGATCACGACAACCGGCGCGCCGGCGGCGTCGCGATCCGCAAACGTGCGACCCGACTTGAGCGGGATGCCGAGCGTCGCGAAGTACGACGGCGAGACGGTTCGAGTATCGACGTCGACGGTATCGACCGATCCGCCCGTGCGCTCGAAGCGAACGAGATTCGTTTGCCCACCGGAGAGCGGAATGCGGTTCACGATACCCGCGTCCGTCACTCCCGGGACCGCGCGGACGGCCTCGACCAGCCGACCGTAATAGTTCGCGACATCCTGATCGGTGGGATGCTTCGCTCGCGACACCTCGTACGCGAACGTCGCCACTCGCTCGGCGCGGAATCCAAGGTCCACGCGAGTGAGGCTCACTGCGCTTCGGAGCAGAACCGCCGCACCCACGAGGAGCGGCAATGCAAACGCGATCTGCGCGGCGACGCCGATACGCCGGCCCGTCGAGCCTCTGCGACCCGTGGTAGACGACCGGCCTCCGTCCTTCGTGATCGTGGTGAAGTCCGACCTTCCGACGCGAAACGCCGGCACCAGGCTCGCCGCGACACCGGTCAGTGCGAGCAGCGCGACCGAGAACGCGAGCACGGGGGTGCTCAGTGACACGTCCTCGACCCTCGGCAGCCCCGCCGGCGCAGCCCCGACGAACGCTTGTACGGCCCACCGGGCGACCAGGATCCCGACGACGCCACCTAACGCCAGCACGGGAACCGCCTCGGCGACCGCTTGCGCGATGACACGGCGCCGCGATGCTCCGAGGGCGAGCCGCACCGCGAACTCATTCGTGCGCGCGGTGGCTCGCGCGCCGAAGAGGTTGGCGAGGTTCGCGCACGCGATGAGCACGAGACACGCTACCGCGCCGAGGAGCAGCGTCAGCGCCGGACGGACACCGCGAACGACGTCGTCATGCATGCCGTCGACCGCCATACCTCCGCCGGCGGTCACACCGACTGACGCGAGGACCCGCGCGTCGAGCGCCGACGCCGCTCGGCGCGCCTGCTCGATCGTCGTCGCCTCGGCAAGTCGGGCGACAACCCTGTAGTTGTCGGTTTCCTTGCGCGCGAGCTCCGCCGCGCTCACCACGAGGGGGACCCACGCCTCGTGCGTCCCGGACGGATAGCGGAAGTCCGGCGGCATCACACCGACAACGGTGTGCGGTGCACCGTCGATCTGAACCTGTTGCCCCAGAACGCCCTCGTCGGCGCCGAACCGCCCGCGCCAGAGCGCGTCGCTCAGCAGGACCACCCGCTGGCGGCCGTCGCGATCCTCATCCGCCGCGAACGTCCTGCCTAACGCGGGAGCGACGCCGAGCACCGAGAAGAGGTTGACGGACACCTCGGCACCCTGCAGCCGCCGCGGCTCGCCATCGCCGGTGAGGTTGAGGTTGATGTTGTCGAGGAAAGCAACGTCGTGGAAGACGCCCCGAAGCTCACGCAGGTCCATGGCGTCCGCTGCGCTCGGGGCCACGCGGGAGCGGTCTTCCCCGCGCAGCAGCCAGATGCTGACGAGACGGTCCGGCTCGTGATACGGAAGCGGGCGAAGCAGCACGCCGTGAACCACGCTGAAGATCGCCGTCGCGGAGCCAATGCCGAGCGCGACGATGGCAACGGCGGCGATGCCGAAGCTCGGGGACTTTCGGAACAAGCGCGCGCCATATCGTACGTCGCGGATGAACTCGCGCACGCCTGCCCCGGGACGCTCTTCGCGCGACTGTTCTTGGGCGGCGTCGACGCTGCCGAACGTGAGGCGGGCTGCCCGACGCGCGGCGTCCGGCGACATGCCACGCGCGACGTTCGCTTCTATCTCGCGCTCGACGTGGAAGTGCATCTCGTCGGCGAGGTCAGCGTCGACTCGACCGCCACGAAACAGCGCACGAGCGTACGCGACGAGCTGATGGAACAACCGCATATGACTCCCTGACGCTCAGGCTGTGCGCATCACGAGTGAGATCGCGGCCGAGAGGCGATCCCAGTCGGCACGCTCCTGTTCGAGGCGGCGCTTACCGGCGGCGGTCAGCCGGTAGAACCGGGCGCGACGATTGTTTTCTGACGCTCCCCAGTCGGCGGTGATCCATCCCTGCCGCTCGAGCCGCTGGAGGGCGGGGTAAAGGGACCCCTGATTGACCTGAAGCACGTCCTTCGAGAGGAGCTGAATGCGCTGCGCGATCGCCCAGCCGTGGAGATGTTCGGTCTCGATGACACGCATGATGAGGAGATCGAGCGTCCCCTGGACGAGGTCGGTCGGCCTGGTCATGGTCCCCTTGGTTATCTACAAGAGAGGATAGTGGCCGTCTTGTCGATAAACAAGGGGAAACTCCGCGTTGGGGTCAGAGTCCAAGGGCATCAATCCAACGCCTCTGGCGTTGGATTGATGCCCTTGGACTCTGACCCCAACGCTCAAGCCAACGAATAGAAGAGGTCGACGAATGAGCGCGCCGATCCATCCATCCCGGCTACTTTCGGGTTGCTGGACTCGACCACCCAGTATTCGTTAGGCGCGTGCGCGCCACCACCGTGGCCCAGACCATAGATGCCGGCGGGCAGCCGGAGCGGCGCGCCCGTGAACGTCGCACCAGGCCACGATCCCGCGAGCCGCGGCCAGAGCAGTGGCTCGATGCCCGCCTTGCGGTACGCGGCGATCATGGCCTGCACGAGCTTCGCGTCGGCGGGCGTCTCCGTCGGGTCGTACCCGCCGGTCATGTTCACCTCGACGTCGCCGAAGCCCTTCTTCTGCAGGTGCGCCTTGATCAGCGCGAGCGTCTCGCGCGCCGTCATGTCGGGCACGAGTCGCACATCGATCTTGGCGAGCGCACGATGCGGCAGAATCGTCTTGCCGCCCGGACCGGTGTAGCCACCCACGAGGCCCTGGATGTTGATCGTCGGCTGCGACACGAGGCGTACCTGCGTGTCGTGCCACGATTCGTCCTTGATCCAGCGCTGGACACCCAACGCCTTCTTGGCCGCGGCTTCATTCTTCTTCGGGATGGCGTTCTCGAGGATGCGACGCTGTGCGGGCGTGAGCGGCCGCACCTTGTCGAAGAAGCCGTCGACGGCCGGCGTGTGGCCGTCCTCCTTCACGAGCGTGTTGAGCGCCTGCACGAGGTGCCACGCCGGGCTGTCGATGTGCGCGGCGAGGCTCGAGTGCACGTCCGCGGCGGGGCCACGCCCCCACTTCGCGCCCGACGACACCACCTCGGCCTCGATGATGCCCTTCGCCCCGAGGTTGACCTGGACGGAACCATCCGGGTCCTGGTTGCCTAACGGGATGATGATGCCGACGCACTTCCTGAGGGCCGCCTCGACCTCCGGCTTGAACACGATCTGGCGGAAGTTCGGCGACCCGATTTCTTCCTCGCCTTCACACACGAGCACGAGGTTGACCGGTAGCTTGACCTTCGCGGCCTTGAAGGCGTGCAGGGCGGCGAGGCAGGCCATCTCGGGCCCCTTGGAGTTCGTCGTCCCGCGCCCGATCATCACCTTCCCGACGCCCGGACGGTCCACGATGCGCGCCTCGAGTGGCGGCGAGCTCCACTCGGCGGGATCGTACTGCTTGACGTCGTACATGAAGTAGATCGCGAGCCACGTCCGCGCGCCGGAGTCGAGTGTGGCAAACACGCCGGCCTTGCCGGACGTCGGCACGACTTCGATATGCTGGAAGCCGGCGTCACGCGCGAGCTTCGCCATGTACTCCGGGCCCTGCGGATAATTGAGGTTCTCCGCGGCGATCGACGGGAGCGCGATCCACTCCTGGAGCATCTTCACCGTGGCGTCGTGCTGGGCGGCGATCTGCGCGACGACCGCGTCCCGGTCGTCCATCGGCAGAAAGGCGAATCGTCGGTCCCGGAACGCCACTGCCGCGGCACCTGCCATGGCGGTCTGGACGAAATCGCGTCGGGTGACGTCTACGGTCGAGGCCTGCTCTCGGTCCGCGCGGCTCGAGCTCACGGGTCTATCTCCGGCGTGGGGGGTCACGCCAAAGCGCGGGCTCGGGTCCGCGCTGGCGACACGCCTAAAGTGCATTGGCGCCGCGCGGCGCGTGAGGGCCCACCACACTCGGGTAACGACAAACCACGCCGCAGCACGCTACGGCGTCCGAAATCGATCGACCGTGTCGGGTTTCGTGTGGCTCCCTCGTTATGGGTGAGTGAGGGCCCGTCCACACAACGATCCTGAAGCACCAATCCGACCCGTGAATCCGAGGACCTCCCCATGTTGCGGATGATTCACTCATCCTGGATGGTCGCGTTCGCTGCGCTCGCGGTTTCCGCCTGCACCGACACACCATCGCGCGTCGTCCATCCGTCGAGTCCCAACCGCGATGCCGTGAAGTTCTGGGAGGTGACGGCCACGACGCGCTGGAACGAGCGCGCCAACGTCTTGCTCACGCTGCGCCAGCCGGCCAACGGCCAGGCGGCGGCGAGCCGCATCCTGACGTACCTCTCCATCGCGCAGTACCGCGCCGTCCTCGCCGCAGAGGCCGGAAAGAACGGCCGCACTCATCCGTCGGTGTCGGCAGCCGTCGGCGGAGCATCCGCTGCCGTCCTGAGCAGCTTCTTCCCGCTCGACGTTTCTACGATCGAGAGCCAACTGGACGGCGACCTCGCCAGTCCGGGATGGCCCGGTGCGAAGCACGAAGACGCCGGTGCAGGCGAGGCCATCGGCCGCGCGGTCGGGAGCTCCGTGCTCGCGCAAGCTGCTACGGACAATTACCTGGTCGTTCCGGTCGGCGTCCCACCCGTCGGGCCGGGGTTCTGGGTCTGGAACGGGCAGCCCATCGTTAGGTCGCTCCACGGGGTGCGCCCGTTCTTCCTCACCTCCCCGAGCCAGATCCGCCCGGCCGCGCCGCCCGCGTTCGGATCGCCGGCGTTCAACGCGGCACTCGCGGAGGTCCGTGCCATCTCCGACACGCGCACAGCCGAGCAACTGGCGATCGCACAGTTCTGGGCCGCGGGATTTACGGTCAGCGCCAACAACCGCATAGCGAACGAGCTCATTCGCCAGCATCATCGCACCGAGCGACAGGCGGCACACCTTCTCGCCTACGCGAACGCCGCCACGTTCGACGCGCAGATCGCCTGCTGGGAAGCGAAGCTGATCTACTGGTTCATCCGTCCCTCGCAGGCGGACAATAAGATCACGGTGCCGATACCGCTGCCGAACCACCCGTCGTACCCCTCGGGCCACTCCTGCGTGACGGGCTCGTTCATGACAATGCTCATCGAGGCGTTCCCGAGCGAACGTGATCGCCTCGAGGCGATCATCCTCGAAGCGGGTCAGTCACGGAAGTACGGCGGCATTCATTATCAGTTCGACATCGAGGCCGGTCAGGAGATCGGTCGACGTGCCGCCGCGCTCGCTCTCGCGGGAAGGCTCGAGTAGAGCGTTGGGGGGTTGGGGTCAGAGTCCAAGGGCATCAATCCAACGCGCCCGCGTTGGATTGATGCCCTTGGACTCTGACCCCAACGCCCGTTCGTCCCAGAGCCTGGCGTCCTCGCGACCGGCGCTGCACGCTCATGTCGCCGCCGAAAACCGGCGCCGCGCGGTCTCCCGTAAGGACGCCCCATGGAAACTCTGAGACAGGATATCCGCTACGCCGCCCGTGGCCTTCGCAAGTCACCGGCGTTCACGCTCGTCGCGCTCCTGACGCTCGCCCTCGGGATCGGCGTCAACAGCTCGATCTTCAGCGTCGTCAACGCGATCCTGCTGCGACCGCTCCCGGTCGAACGGCCCGAGGAGCTCGTCGACATCTACGGTCGCGCCGCCACGTCGTCCGAGCATGGCACGCATTCATTCCCGAACTACCTGACGTACCGAAGCCAGACGTCGACGCTCTCGGACCTCGTCGGGCACTCGAACTTCTTCGCGCATCTCTCGATCGAGGGCGGCTCCGACCTCGTCGTCGGCGAGCTCGTCACCGACAACTACTTCAGCGCACTTGGCGTCAGGCCCGCGATTGGACGCGCGTTTGCCCCTGAGGAGGCGTCGGCCCTCGACGCGTCAGCATACGCGGTGGTCAGCGACCGCTTCTGGAAGACGAAGTTCGCGGGCGCCGCCGACGTCGTCGGCAAGACGTTCCGGATGAACGGCATCGTATACACGATCGTCGGCGTCGCACCACCGGACTTCCGCGGGATGATCCCCGCCGTGACGGCACAGATGTGGATCCCGGTCACGATGGCCGAGAAGGTCGAGCCGCTCGGGAGCCAGCGCGTGTCGGGGCGTTCGCCGGGCAACACTCGGTTCGAGCGTCGTGGACAGCACTGGCTCTGGTTCAAGGGACGCATGAAGCCCGGCGTCACGCCGGCACAGGTGCGTGCGGAGTTCGACGGTCTCGTCCGTAACCTCGGGCAGGAGTATCCCGACATCCTCGGAAAGGAGCGCATCGCGGTCGTCCCAACGCGCGACGTGCGCATCAATCCGGACGTCGACTCGACCATCGCGCCGGCCGGCATTTTCCTCGTTGCCGCCGTCGGGCTGGTGCTCATCGTCGCGTGCGCGAACATCGCGAACCTCATGCTGGCGCGCGCGGCGGGCCGGCGCCGGGAGATCGCGATCCGGTCCGCGTTAGGCGCGGAGCGGTCGAGACTCGTTCGTCAGATGCTCACGGAGAGCCTCCTGCTCGCCCTCATCGGCGGCGCCGTGGCCCTCCCGCTCGCTGCCGGTTTCGCCGGGCTCATTACGCGTATTCAGCCGCCGCTCCCCATCGACCTCGGTCTGGCGGTCAGTCCCGACTGGCGCGTGCTCGTCTTCACGCTGTTGGCGGCGATCGTCACCGGCGCGGTGTTCGGGTTGATCCCCGCCCTCCGCGCGTCGCGGCCGGATCTCGTGCCGGCGCTCAAGGACGCGAGCTCCAGCGGACCGCGCCGCGGTTTCGAGCTGCGCGACGCGCTGGTGGTCGTACAGATCGCCGTGTCGCTCGTCCTCGTCGTCGGAGGCGCGCTGCTCGTGCGCAGCGTCTCCGCAGCCGGCCGCGTCTCGCTCGGCTACGACGGGGATCGGACCGCCTATCTCGCGCTCGCGCTCGAGATGAGCGGTTACGATCGCGAACGTGGCGGACAGTTCCTCGAGTCGGGCGTCGAGCGACTGCGGGCGCTCCCACAAGTCGAGGCGGTCGCGCTCACGAGTCGTCTGCCGCTCTCGCTCAACAACAACGGCTTCTCGCTGTTCATTCCCGGCCACGAGACGTCGGACAATCGGCCGATCATGATCGACGGCGCGTACGTGGACGAGCGGTACTTCGATGCGCTCGAGCTGAAGGTGCTGGCCGGACGTGGTATTCAGCCCGCGGACCGGGATTCATCGCGGCGGGTCGTCGTCATCACGAACACGATGGCACAGCGGTATTGGCCGGGAGACCCCACCGGCGCGCTCGGCCGGGAATTTCGGCTGCGCGAAGGTGGCGAGATGTACCGGGTCATCGGCGTCGTATCGGACTACAAGGTGGACACGCCGGGGGAGCGTCCGAAGGCGTACATCCACCTCCCGTTCGCGCGCCAGGACACGTTCGGCAATTACATCGTACGGACGTCGGTCGGAGCGAGTGGGATGGTGCCGGTGCTGCAGCGCGAGCTCCGCGCACTCGATCCGGATCTCGTGTTCCTCGATCGCGGAACCATGCGCGACCTGGCCGACGTCAGGCTCTTCCCCGTGCGGGCGGGGGCCTGGCTGATCGGCGCGTTCGGTGCGCTGGCACTCGTGGTCGCCGCGGTCGGGTTGTACGGCGTCATTGGCTACTCTGTGAGCCGGCGCGTCCGCGAGATCGGCATCCGCAAGGCCCTCGGCGCCCGCCCTGGCCAGCTTCTCGGCATGATACTGAGCGAGGGGATGGTTCTCGTGGCGATCGGTGGCGTGATCGGCGGCGCGTTCGCGGGCGCGGCCGCGCGCTTGCTGTCGAGTGTCCTGTTCGTTGGCCCGTTCGATGTGGTGAGCTTCGCGATCGCGTTCGGCGTCCTGGCCTTCGTCGCGCTGCTCGCGAACGTGGTCCCGGCGCGTCGGGCTGCCCGGGTCGATCCGATGGTCGCGTTGCGATCGAGCTAGCCTCTCTATCGGGACGGTTGCTGAACAGCCTTGGACGCAGAGGGGCACAGAGAACTGCTCGGAGAGGGCGCGCCGAGGCCGTCGCCCTACTCGGCAAAGTCGGAAGGAAAATGGGGGAACCGCTCTCGCGGACGGTAGCGTCCCCGGGCGGCTGTTCCGCGAAGTCCGTTCCCGCGGATTGGGGTCAGACTCGATTTCGCAGCGTTCATCGCAGAGCGAGATTGTCGACGAAAATCGAATCTGACCCCAATTCCGGTGCAGCCGCCCTCTGCGACCGTCTCTGCGTTGCGGTTTTTTTCGGTTCGCCTCTGCGTTCAAGGCTTTTCAGCAACCGTACTGTCAGAGGAGCCGGCCTATTCCCTCCAGAGGGCATCACGCAACGGGACTCGCAACACCTTGCGTGTCGGGAGCCACGTCGCGGCAAGCACCACCGCGATGATCGAGGCCGACACCAGTACACCGGCCGTCGCGGTCAGCATGGCGCCTAACGGGAGGAAGTGAGTGGACGCCGCTCCGACCACCACCAGGATCGGGGCCGCCACCAGCGTCCCCACGCCGAGTTGACGAGCGCCCTGCGCGAGGAGCATTCGCGTCGCCATCGCATCCGATGCGCCGAGCGCACGGCGGACGCCGATCTCGCGCGTGCGAAGCCCGATCGAGCGCGACATCAACCCATACGTGCCCGCGACCGCGAGCAGCAACGCGAACACGAAGCAGCTGCCAAACAGCTTGGTCATCCCGGTCGTGATGAGACCGGCCTGGTCGATCACCTCCTGCGCGCGGAAGACGTAGCCCGGAACGAGCAGCGGATCGACCGCGCCGAACACCTCGTGGAGCGCCTGCCGACCGGCAAGCTCGGTTGCGGAATGGTGCACGATGACGTTGACGAACGGCACGTCCACTTGAAGCACCGGCACGTAGATCGCGTCCGGCGTCCGATCCCGCGCGAGCGGGTCGCCGTACGGGATGTCGCTCACGACGCCGACAATCGTCCGCCATTGAAGCGTGTCGCCGACGACGGCAAGGCGTACCTGTGCGCCAATCGGCGACCGGCCACGCCAGTGCCGTGCGGCGAGCGATTGGCTGATCAACGCAACGGGAGCGCGAGTCCGGTCATCGCTCACCGTGAACTCGCGGCCCTCCACCAGGTCGATGCCCAGGGTCGACATGGCACCTGACGCGGCGACGATGTGCGCCGTGGGAAGCACGCTTGTCGCGCTCGCCTCCAGCGTCGCAAACCGCCCGCGCTCACTGCGGTGCTCGGCGAGCTGGTTGCGAACCATCACCCGGTCGAGCGCACGGTGCTCGGCCAGGCCGCTCTGAACGAGCCGGTAGACCTCGTGTCGCGCGGCGACCGTTGGGTAGCGATGTGGAGCCGGGATCAGCGCCGTCTGAAGCAGGTTCGTCGGATCATAGCCTGGGTCGATCGTCACGACGCGCCGGGCCATCACGCCCGACAGCACGCCGACGAACATGAGCACGGTCACGGCCGTCACCTGCATCGCCACGAGTACGCGAGTGAGGCGTCCTTCCCGTCGCGATCCTCCGCGCGCCCCGCTGTCCTGCATCACTTCACGAACGTTCGTGCGTATCGCTCGCACCGAGACGACGCTGCCGAGCACTGCGATCGCGACGGTGACGAACGCGCCCGCGGCGAGGAGCGTCACCAGGTCCATGCGCCACACCCACCAGAACGCGAGATTGTCGGGCATCTTCGCCTGCGTCCAGCTCGTGATGGCGTCGAGGCCCCACGCGACACCCGCCGTCCCGACAATGCCCGCGATCAGGCAGAGGATGATCCCTTCCCACATCCCCTGCATCACGATCCGGCCCCGGGAGGCGCCTAACGCCAGGCGGAGCGCGGTCTCGCGCACGCGCTCGTTCGCGCGAGCACTGAGCAGTGTTCCTGCGTTGACGAGCGAGAGCAGCAGGATCAGTGCAGCGAGCACGTTCATGGACGCGAACGCGAGCGTGCGCTCCTCGCCGATCTGCGCAGCCGGGAACGATTCGACCACCATGCCCATCCGGGCCGCCGCCTGCTCCGACGTGTCACGCGCGACCAGCGCGGCCTGAAGCAACGACGTCGCCTCGGCTGCCGCCTGTGCGTGCGTCGCTCCCGGCGCGAGTCGGCCGAACATCGACAGGTATTCCGAGCCTGTCAGCGCCGACGCGCCCATCGTCGCGGGCAGCGGCGTCCACGCATCCTGCGCGACCGGGAACCCGAACCCCTCTGGCATCACGCCGACCACACGCGTGCTTACACCATTGACCGTCACGTGCGCGTTCACCACCTCACGCTCGCCGGCGAACGCCACGTTCCACGTCCGATACGAGAGGACCATCACCGGCTCCGCACCCGGTTCCGCGTCGGACGGAACCAGCGCCCGGCCCATGAGGGCCGGTGTGCGCGCAACCTTGAAGAGCGTCGGGTCGGTGACCGTCGTCGTCAGTACACGACGATCGCCTTCCCGGCCGACGATGACCTCGCGTTTCGTATACGCCCCGAGCTCGTGCACCGTGCGCATCGACTCGCGCAGCATCCGGACGTCCACCACGTCGACCTGCGTGCGCCGGAGCCCGTCCTGTATTCGCGTCAGGCGCACGATGCGATCGCCCTCGCTCAACGGGAGCGGACGCATCATGCCCGTGTACAGGAACGAGAACGTGAAGGTGCTGAGCCCGAGTCCACCGGCGAGCACGAGCACGGTGAGCAGCGAGAAGCCGGGACTGCGAGCGAGAAGCCGGAAGGCGTAGCGAATATCCTGCGCGTGCAGCATGTGCGGTAACGGAGTGCTGGCGTGGAGGCGTTCCTTGATGCCGGCATCGAGGAGAATCCAGAGCTCTCGCGCGATGAGCTTCCATGGCGTGCGTCCGCTGGTGCGGTGCGCGTCGCGCATGCGGTCGGCGAATGCGAGCCGCATGTCCGGTCCCCATCGATCGCGAAACTCGCGCGGGAACGCGCGGAGCAGCTGGCCGTAGACGCGCGACCACCAGGGCCTGTCCGGAAAAGCCGGGCGCGTCATGTGCCCCCCGGGATGAGCCTCGCGATGCGCGCGGCCTCCACGAGCGCAGCCATTCTTCTCGCTTCATCGGCCGCGGCCCGTTTTCCGGCCGCGGTGATCGCATAGAACCGCCGGCGCTCGTCGTCGTTCGGGAGATCGTGGCGCGGGTCGGCCGGGCGCACGAGGTCGCCCTCCACGAGGCGCTGGAGCGCTCGGTAGAGCGTCCCCGTTTCTACCGTAAGTGCGCCTGCGCTACGGGCTTCGATGTCCTGAATGATCGCGTAGCCGTGCCGCTCACCGGTGGCGAGCGTCAGCAGGATCTCGAACTCGATGGGTCGCATGGAGCCGAACTACGTGCGCGGCGCACATAGGTTTCAAGCCTCGGATGACCGTCGTTGCCGAAGCACCTCGTAGAGCGCGACCGCCACACTCGTCGAGAGGTTCAGTGATCGCACGTGCGAAGAACGAATCGGCATCGTGACGAATCGATCGCGGTAGCGCTCGTGGAGCTCTCGAGGCAATCCACCGGTCTCGCGCCCGAAGATCAGCACGACGTTCTCCTGCGCGCCGAGCGGCGCGTCCCAGAGCAGGCGTGTTGCCTTCGTCGAGAAGAAGTAGGGCTCGCCGAGCGCTGGGATCCGAGCTTCGAATGCCTCCCAGTTCGGCCACACGTGCACGTCCACGTGCTCCCAGTAATCGAGTCCGGCACGCTTCACTTCGCGCTCGTCGAGTGAGAAACCGAGCGGCTCGATGAGATGGAGCGTCGCGCCAACGGCGAGGCATGTTCGACCCGCATTCCCTGTGTTCCAGTGGATTTCCGGGTACACGAGCACGACGTGCATCGCCATTCGACAGTCGCTCCTTGGAGCAGCAAAGGGGTGGCTCGCGATAGCTATCGACCTGAATGCTCGCGATCGTCCCTCCGAATGGGAATCGATCCCACCGTCGTTGCCACCCGTGTCGCTCGCCGCGTATCGTCGCCCTATGACCCTCATCACTCTCATAGTCGTCGCCGTTCAGATGCTCGCCGCGGCCGAGCGCGCGCCGGCACCGGCGCAGGGACCTGGAGTCACGCGCGGCATCGCGTACTACGATCCGACGCTCCAACGTGTCGTCCTCGTCGCCGGACCTGGACAGGCGCGCGCTGGGGACCGCGATCGCGTCTGGAGCTGGACTGGAGCTCGATGGGCGCCCATGCCGGATTCCGGGCCGGCCGCGCGGACAAATGCGGCTGCCGCCTACGACGCCCGACGGCGCGTGGCTGTCGTGTCCGGTGGCGCGCGACGCTCGGCGGCCGACTCCACCGTGTTCGAGGTGGTGGCAGAAACGTGGGAGCAGCGAGCTGGCGCCGGGTGGCAACGCATGGCTGGGAGCGAGCTCCGTCCGCTGGACCATCAGTCGATGGTGTACGACGAGCGGCGTCAGGCAGTGCTGATGTTCGGCGGCATCCTTGGCGATCGGTCCGTGTGGCCGAGTGAGACGTGGGAGCTGCGGCCGGGGGGGTGGGTGCGTGTCGCGACCGAAGGTCCTGCGGGGCGCGGAAGAACCGCGCTCGCGTACGACAAGGTGCGGCGTCAGGTCGTCCTGTTCGGCGGCGTGGGTGCCCCGCCGGGCCCGAATCAGCCGCAGCCGTTCTTCAACGACACCTGGGTCTGGGACAGCACCAGCTGGCGCAAGGTAGCCGAGGGTGGACCTCGCGCGCGTTATGCGCATGGCATGGTGTACGACGAGCGCGCCGGCGTCGTCCTGCTGTATAGTGGCGCGGCTGCCCATCGCGGCGCCCCGCTGTCGGACATGTGGCAGTGGGATGGACGCC
>Ga0075420_100000253_pt1 | contig 39377 bp, 51 predicted proteins | sample SoiMetdeltSBSDD4_FD_75296 | JGI IMG/M metagenome (GOLD analysis project Ga0075420, IMG submission 75296) | Bulk soil microbial communities from a Populus tree surrounding site in Tennessee, USA - Soil MetaG P. deltoides SBSDD4 | ecosystem: Environmental > Terrestrial > Soil > Tree plantation...
TAAGCCAAAGGGCGCGCTCGCGCCGGCTACCGCTGGGGATCTGTACGGGGTTAGCGCGGCCTTGCGCGCACAGTCGTACTATCTCGGGTTCGGTGCCACCCGCACCGAGCAGATCGCCAATCATTACAAGGCGCTCTCCGCCGCCGTCCACGCTCAGTATGTCGCCCTAAACGAGCCCATGCCCGGCTCGGCCGCCACGTTCAAGACGGTCGTCGGCAAAGTTCTCGGCTCGATCGTACCCCTCAAGGCTTCGACCCTGCACCGGGGCGACCGTGGACCCGAGGTTAAGGCCTGGCAGATGGTGCTTAACCAGCTCGGCGCACACCTTGCGTGCGACGGCATCTTCGGTCCCGCAACCGAGACCGCCACGGTTCTCTTCCAGGGCGAGCACGGGCTGACGCTCGACGGCCTGGTCGGAAATAAGACGCGGGCCGCCGCCAGCGCGGCATTGAAGCGGGTGAAACCATGAAGCACAAGCTAAAAAAGTCTCTCAGGCGCGCTCTCCCCTACCTCTGGTACGGCTTTCTCGCCTTCGGGTTCGTCTTCACGACGGCAAGTATCGTCGTCAAAGACAACCCCACCCTGCTCGACGTCTTCCTCGGCTTCGTTTGGGGGTCGGTGCTCACCCTTGAGTTCGCCGGCTACTTCCATCGCCGCGACCTAAACACCGCGATCGGCATAATCAACGCATACGCCGCGCTTGCCGCGTTTGCACTCGAGCAAAACCGCGGTGTCGAGCCGGAACCGGACTTAGATCCGGCCGAGATGCACTGAGGCTGGTCGTGTTCGACGTCGGTCTGGCTATTGCCCTGATCGTATTTGCCATGTGGGCCGTCTGGTTCATGTGCAACCGCGACTATCATGACCACGGTTGATTCCAGCGTGGACCTATTCTGGGTATTGCTTGGCTGGTTGCTTGCCGCCCTATTCGTTTTTGGCTGGGGTGACGAAGATTTGAACGGAAAGGACAAATGAAACGCTATCAATACAGGGATTGGCTGGTCGAGAACGAAAACGGCACCGTGCGCGCGGTCGGACCCAACGGAGTGGCACTTTATAGTGATGATGCGGGCGTGTGGATCGACCACGAGGTCCCGAGTAGCGAGTTCGAGGATACATTCGTCCTCGAAAGGGTGGCCATGCCGACCGAATGGTTCGTCGCCGCCCTCCGCGCCAACGGTTACAAGGTAACGCCGCCACGCAAGCCTGATTTCGGCGGCATCTCGATCGTCGATCCGCCCGTTCCGGTGGTCAAAACCCGCCAGGAGCTTATTCAGGACGCCGGTAAGTACCTTGCATCCCAAGATCCACTGCTCCCAACCAAGCGTCCCCGCAGTAAGACCAAGACGAGGAAGTCGTAATGGCCGATCGGACCTCGGCGGCGTTGTTTGGGCTCATGTTCGACGAGCTCGCCAAGCATTGTGAAGAATCCTGGGTTGTCGATCTCGCACAGAGTCTTTGGGATGAGACCTGGAAGTACGATTTCAACCAGTATCAAATGTACTGTGATGATTCTCTGATAAAGCTCGGCTTTGCAAGCCGCGACAAATCAGGAGTCGTCTATCGGAGATACAAGAAATGATCGGCCTCAAAGACTACGACCCGAAGGGTACGCCAGAGCAGGAAGCCGCTTTCGAAGAGTGGTACCTAAAACCCGAGGCGTCGGAAGGCTTCTGCCGTAAGACCGCCTTCATCCGTGGGTGGGAAGCCGCCGTGTTCGAGATGGGCCGCGAGCTAGACCGCCTACGTGCCGATAATAGGGCCCTTCGCGACGTAGCCCGTATGCCCGCCATCGGCGATACAAACGAATGGGAGGGCTTTATGGACGCCCTGGCGGCCGAGATTGAAGCCTTCGGGGCTGAGACCGCTGCGCTACACTACGCCTCGGCGGTGGCCAACTGGGATGAAGCAATGCGCCAGCGTGATCTGGCCGTGGCAAAGAACGACGGGTCCACCGATGTTGAAATCGACGTCGAAATCGAAGGGTGACCTTCCGCCGTTAAGGTTTCGGGCCCCGGGGGCCTGCAAGATCAAACGCGAGATGAATTTGGGTCACGGCCCCTGGATTGATCTACACATCGACCAGGGCAGGGAGTACGAATTCTTCCCCTGCAGTTCGCGACCCGGGTACAGCGGTTACTTACCGGGCGAGTGGGTCTTCGTTGGGGTAGGAATTGAATACGCATCCTCTAGGGTCTTAGCCGGCGAAGTCCCCCGTATCCACGCCGAACTCGTCGACCTAATGGGTGCCAAGCCCCCGCAGCGGGGCGTCTGCGAGATCTGCGGTAGCCGCGACCGCGTCGAGTCGGGTCCTTGGATCTGCGACGTCTACGTCGACCTTAATATCACCGACGCCAATCTCTGCTTCAACTGCGCCAATTATGAGCCGGTTGGGGTAACGGGGCCAAAGGTGCGGGACGCCCGGCTTACCTCCAAAGAGTCCGCAAAGCGCAGCAAGCAAGCCAAGAAGGTGGCCAAGCTTAAGGAGTTCGGGTTCTTGGCCATGGTCGAGAAGCCCGTTACCATCGGCTTTGCCCGGCTCGGGGTTACATACGTGATCAAGCCCGGCGATTTTGTCGAGTTCCGTCGGACGGACAACGGGACCGGGTGGCAAATCCACAATGTTCCAAAGCACGATTCTAGATGGCGGCTGGACATCGTCACCATGACCGACCCGGCCTGTATCCTGTGGATGCACAAGGAGCTACGACGGATTAGGCGCCTTACGCGCGAAGCGGAGGCCCTGACGCAGGTTAAAGCCGTTACCAAGCTCAAGACGGAACAGCAAAACCGGTTTAAGTACATTTTCGACGAGTTGGAGGATTGAAGGATGAGCAATTGGCATGCCGATTTGAGGGCCGTACCGACACGAAATGGGCGACTTGGCGATCATGTATGGGTGTTTGAATCGCCAGACTACCATTCAGTGCGTGTTTACACGCCGGCCGATGCCGACGACCGGCCCTTGGTCGATGAATCTGCCGCCAGAGGCATGCTGGCTCTATACCTTGGCGAGGCCAGTATGTGCCTGGTTCCGAAGGGGTGTTTGATCGAATCAATCAATCGCAACATCGACGCCCGGTACGTTATTGTGCGGCAATGTTCTTACGAACGTGCCAAGACGATGACCAAGATGGACAAATACATCGGTCAAATCGTAGCTACGTCTGTCGAACTACCCAAGCAAGACCCGTACGCCGGCTCGCGCGACTCCGATTACATTCCTTTGGACAGGGCAAACAAAGCTCTTAGTTATGTGGTCTGCGCGGTTCAATTTCTAGATCGATCCGTAACCGGTAATAATGCCAATGCTCCGGTCGCCCCGCCCGGGGAAAGCCTGCGCGATTGTGCCCGCGAGATCCGTAAACTTCTCCCCGAACTCGAGCGACTTTGCGCCCGGGTGGATAAATGAGCGTCCAGGAACCCTACAAGCGCTACATCGTCTTCGCCTACAGCCAATACTATCCGGGCGGTGGTCTGAGCGACATCGTAAACAATTCCGATACGCTCGAAGAGGCCTTCGACGCCGCACGGCAGGCCCAACGGACCGATGATTACGTTGAGATCTTCGACTGCTTTGAACGCAGTTCGGTTGACTGGGAGATGGTCGACGGGCTACCGAAGATGCGCGGATACGACCGATGAGGGTGATCGTTTGTGGAGGTCGTGACTGGCCGGACGTTTCGTCGGTGGTATTCGAGCTCGAACGCCTTGCATTCAATTACGCATACGCGCTCATAATCGTCCACGGCGCCTGCCCAACGGGCGTGGATAAGCACGCAAGCGATTGGGTAAAGAAGATTACCGCCGAGCGGCGAAACAACCGGCTCATTCCCGTCGTCAAAGAGGAACCCCATCCCGCCGATTGGGCGACCCACGGTCGTAAGGCCGGCCCAATCCGTAATCAAGCGATGGCCGACGCGGGTGCCGACCTATGCTTGGCCTTTTGGGATGGCACCTCGAAGGGCACCCAGGACATGTTTACCCGCGCAGTTAGATCCGGCATCCCGGTCAAGATATTTCCATACAAGTTGCCCAGAACCGCGTAAGCGCCGCCTCGTCCTCTATCCGGGGACGCATATGGCCTTGTAAGTGCCGTATGCGCGATGACAAATATATCCGGTTTCGCAATCGCCGTCTTCGTGACAGCGTTTGCCGGCCCCGGCTCGGGCGCCTTCTTGTAGGGAATTGCCCATTGTCTCAAATGGATTTTCGGTTCGGGGTGCGTAAGAACGGCTTGAGCCGGTGTACCCGTAGGGTGCTCTCCCACAACCGACCGTAATGGACCACCAGGTCACCGGCCCGGGTAATAGGTCTCCGAAGATGCCGCCGCTGTGCTGGTCCTCGTTTATGACGTAGTAGGGGCCGTTGCAGACCTCGCCGGCTTCGGCCAGGCAGGCGCCACGGTCCGTTTTGCATTTGACCCTATATCCGGATCCCCCCTCTGGGGTGGATATCCGCGATGTGCCGCCGCAGGCGACCAAAACCAGCGAAATCAGGCAAACAGCAAGTTTCATTCCATTACGCTTAATCATCGGCTTGGGCTTGTCTAGGGAACCCACGCTTGCCGGCATGGTCCCATAGGTCCAAAGTCCGCTCTGGCTGTAATCCACAAGATTGCAGTCGCAATACGTGCCTGAGACGGATTTCGTCGAACTTACGCTATCCCGGCCCTGCCGAGCCTTTCGGGTAAAGGAAAAAACCCACCTCAACGACCACCCACCCCACACGGTGAAGGTCGGAATGGGCGGCTGTGTCGCAATCCGCAGGGATCCAAACGGCGGTTTCGACATCCACGGCGAGGACGGACAGTCCTACTGGGTAGCAGACGCGAACATTCAATGGGGAAAGAAGGCGTGAGTGACGTAGAAGTCTCGCAGATCGATGCGCTGCTTAAGGTGGCTAAGAAGCACCGATACCGCGTCGGAAGCGTACATGTAGGCCCATCTGGCGTAACCCTTGAGGGGTTGGTGCCGCTGGCGCCCGATGTCGAAGAAACCGACCTAGTCGAACGCGATGCCGACCGCCGTCGCCAAGCCGAGAAAGCGGGTGAAGATCGCCGCTTGCTTAACCTATGAGAGACCAAGCAAGCTGGGATAAGAGTTCGGTTAAATGGTGGCTTGAGGAAGATCCCGCGGATTCGCTGTGGTCCACCCTCAAGCGTATCCGAGACCGTCAATCGTGGAGACTACGCTCGGACGACCTTTCGCTGCGTCTATACGCCGATTGTAAGTACGTTGGCTACCGCAGCAACGACGGTACCTACGAAAGCGAAGACATTCTCCAGTCGCGCCAGGGCGAAAATGTCATTCGTGCGATCGTCCGCACCCTGCATTCCAAGGTATGCCGGCACCGTCCGCGCCCAGTAATTCTTACGGATGGTGCATCGTGGACGGAGAAGCATCGCGCCGAGCTCCTAGATATTTGGGTAAATGGTAAGCTTGCTGAGATTCGGGCCGATTGGGACATCTTCCCAATGGCGATCCTACAGGCCCTTATCCTTGGCACGGGGATTGTAAGGTCATATGGCGACCCCGAAAAGGGCGCCTGGCTTGAAGTAATTCCAGCCTACGAAGTTTTCGTGGACGATGGCGATGCTCGTTATGGCACGCCCCGTTCGATTTACTTCGTCCGTGTGGTCGACCGCGATGTGCTCGCCGCAACATTTCCAGATGCCGAAGAGATAATCCTCAAGGCCGACCCGGCCAGTGCCCAGAAGGAATGGGGCGACGCACTTGGTCGATGGGATGACGATCTGGACAATAATCGCATTCTTTGCGTCGAAGCGATCCACCTCCCATCGAGCAAAAATTCCGATGACGGCGACCGTACGATGGCAGTACAGGGTGGCGTCATCTTCCGCGAGAAGTGGAAGCGTGATCATTTCCCATGTGCCTTTATCCATGGCGAGCGCCGGCCGATGGGGTTCTGGGGTATCGGTATAGGCGAAGACCTTGCCGGCGCGCAGCTCGAGCACAACCGCACGATTGCATCCCGCCAAGAGATGATCCGACTTCTGTCGGTGCCGTTCTGGTTGGTTGAGCGCGGTTCCAAGGTAGTTAAGTCTCATATCTCGAACCTGATCGGCCGCATCGTCGAGTATTCGGGTAACAAACCCGAGCTCGTCACACCCCAGGCAGTTCCCGCAGAGTTGTGGCGCCATGCGGAGACAGTCAAGAAGGGCATGTTTGAAGCCCGCGGCGTCTCCCAGCTAACCGCACAGGCAATCAAGCCCGCCGGCCTTAATTCCGGTCGCGCCCTTCGTACCTACACCGACCTTGAGTCCGAACTCCTGGTCGATCTCATCCGTAGCTACGAGCGACTGGTTCTCGACTGTGCCCATCTGCTCATCGAAGAGCAAGAGGAGCTGGGCAAGGAATATGCCGACCAGGCCGTAACCGTCATCGGACGCGGCAAAATCGATCGGATTTCGTGGAAGGACGCCAATATGCCGTCCGACTCGTTCCGTATCCAGATCGTCCCCGCATCCTCGCTTTCGGCGACGGTGTCGGGTCGCATCGAAGACATCTTCGACCTGCGGGACCTGGGCGCGATCACGGATCCCGAAGAAATCCGCGACCTGCTCGATCTGCCCGACCTTAAGCGCCACAAGCGTAAGTCGATGGCACATCGCGAGCTACTCGAAATGGTCATCGAGAAGAAGATCCTCGGCGAGGGTATATGGGTACAGCCCGAGCCCTTCTGGGACCTTGAGCTCGCCATGAAGCTTGGTCTGCAGAACCTACTCGAGGCGCAGCTTTACGAAGATGCCCCGTCCGACCGCCTTGAGCTACTCGCCGAATGGACGGCGATGTGTGAAAAGATGATTCGGGACCCATACGGCACGACCGAGGCCAATACGGGCCAGCTACCCCCGCCGGAAGCGGTACCACCGGCCCTCCCTCCTGGACCCGAAGCAATGGCCCCAGGCGGCGCCCTAATGCCGCCCGAGGCACTCCCGGGCATGCCACCCCAACCACTTCCCACCGACGTCCTAGCCGGCACCGGGGCGCCCCCCGTGGCCCCCGCAGGTCCTCCAACACTACCCCCCAATCCAACCGGGTTGGGTTGATCCAGTAGAACCATATGTCAGCACGTTCAGACCTCATCAACGCGGCCGCAACCGTCCTTTCCAACCCCACCCCCACGCCGGCGCCGTCCGATGCAGTGGAATCGGGTAAGCCGCCCACCGAAACGGGCCTTATGGGTGCCGTGGCCGCCGACCTTCAACACGAACCCGAAGCGGATGCCACCCGGGTGACGGAAGAGGAAGCCGAGGGAACGGAACCGGCCGAAGGGACGACCGAAGCCACGGCGGAGCCCGAAAAGGCACCCGAACCGGCCAAGCCCGAGCCCGAGAAGCCGGCCAAGCCCAAGTTTGATGCGAAGGGTTATGCCAACCAACACGCCGCCCTAACCCGGCGCATGAAGGCCGTAGAGGCAGCCGAACGTAAGGTAACCGAGATTATCGGCCTCAAAGAAGCCGAGTTTATGTCCCGGGAAGAGAAGATCGCCGCCCTGGAGAAGCTCGACGAGCTCGACGAGATGGCCCTGATCAAGCTTGCGGCCGAACGCCGCGGTAAGTCGGCCAATGACATCCTGCGGGCAGCCCTGTGGCAGCAAGCCGGTTATAAGCAGGAACAGAAGACCGAAGGCCAAGACGATACGGCCGAACTTGACCCTAAGATCTTGAAACTTATCAAGGCTTCGGAAGACAAGCTCAAGGCATTTGAGGATGAGGTTAAGGCCGCCCGCAAGGAAGCCTCCGAAGCCAAAGAAAAGCTTACCGAGCGCGAACGCCGGGAGCTCGAGTACGAGGACAACGCGATCCTTCATACGATAGCCCAGACCGCCCTCAACCTGGTCAACGAGAAAGCGGACAAGTTCCCATACATCGCCGCCGAGAAGCCCGAGAAGATCGTTGAGAAGTACCTAGAGGTTGCCAACGAACAGGCCCGGCTTGGGTATGACCCCGACCCCGAGGCAATCCTTGAACATCTAGACGTTCTCCACGAGCAAGAGTTCAACTCTAGGTACGAGCGCTTGCAGCCGCACCTATCTAAGACCAAATCTGCACCTGAGGCGACAACTGCCGCCCCTCCGCCGGCACCCCCGGTGAGTAAGAGTCCCGAGTCTCTTCAAAAAAGCTCGAGCGGGCCGAAAGCCATTACCAATGCGCTTACCGCCCAAACGGGGCCAGGAACCTCGGGCAAACGTCTCCGCGATCGGGACCTGATTAACGACGCTGGGGATTTCCTGAAGTCGAAAGGCTTCTAAAACGACACTCGGTCCGCCTAAGGGACCTTAAATACTTAGGCAATCCCCGGACTCCGGGAGCCGCCAAACGCGCAAGCGGACCTTAACCACGCGCGAAAACCGTCTCCTAGTGCCTAGCCCAGGGCCCAAAACAGGGCGTGTCCAGGAATGTCTAGTTTCAGTATGTCCACGGCCGTCGAGCTGCTTAAGCGGCTTTATCCGAATGGCCTAGAGGAAATGCTCTACAAGAAGGTCCCCACGTACGGCGTGCTGGGGAAGATGAAGGACTTCCGAGCCGAGGGTGAGTTCCTCGTGTGGAAGTATTCAACCGGCGGTGGCGCTTCCAGCGTCTTCGCAAACGCACAGGCCAACAAGGGTGCGGCTTCGTTTAAGCGTCCGTTCATCACCCGTACGAAGGAATACGCCTTGGCGTCCCTCGACGGTGAGTTCATGGAAGCTTCGCAGGGCCGTCCGAATGCGGTTGCCAGCGGCTTCAAAGTCGCGATGGACGACGCGCTTTATAACATCTCCCGTTCGGTGGGCTTCCAGCTCTTCCGCAACGGCGGTGGCGCACGTGGCCGCTTGCTTTCAAGCGCCTCGGGTACCGGTACCGTAACCGTAACCCTTACCTCGGACAGCTCGATGCAGGGCTTCGAGCGCGGGATGTGGATCCAGTCGGCTTCGACCGACGGCACCAGCGGCTCGGTAAACCCGGGCAAGGCGATGATCACGGCCGTCAACCGTGTAGCCAAGACGCTGACCACCTCGGCGGCGTGGAACACCCTGATCCCGGCGATTGCGGACAGTGACTACCTGTTCCGCGACGGCGACTTCGGAAACGTCATCAAGGGCTTTGAAGCATGGTGCCCAAGCACCGCTCCGACCGGTGGTGACTCGTTCTTCGGTGTCGACCGCAGCGCAGACCCCGACCGTCTAGCGGGTATCCGTTACGACGCCTCGGCGGGTGGAACCATCCAAGAAATCTTGGTGGCCGCTTCGGCGCTTGCCTACGACTTCGGAAAAGACCCCGACCTCGTGGTGCTTAACCCCTTGGACATGGCCAACCTGATCAACCAGGTTGGCAGCAAGTCCGAGATTCAAATCCCGACCGACAAGCCGGCAATCGGCTTTAAGGGTCTGTCCCTGTACGGCGCAGCCGGAACGCTCTCGATCATGAGCGACCCGTGTTGCCCCCGTTACAAGGCCTGGATGCTTACCCAGGACACCTGGGAAATCTGGTCGATCGGCGACGTGCCGAAGGTGCTTAACCGCGACGGTCAAGAGACCCTCCGCGAGGCGAACGCAGACGCGGACGAACTCCGTGTGGGTGGATACCTCCAGATGGTTTGCACCGACCCAGGCGCAAACGTCAACATCACCCTGCCGTCGGCAGCCTAATAGGACTTTAGAGGACTAACATGACTGCTTATAGCGAACTTGCACAACGCGCACGCGCGGCAAACCACGACGTTACCGACCCGTCCGCTACCGTAACCGGTAAGGATGTCGCAGAACGAGCCCTCGTACGTACCCCGTACCAGGTCGACACAGTGGCGGAAGGCGCAGCGGCCGACGTCATCGGCGAAAAGACCGTAGTTGCCGTTCCGGCATCGCAGTTCCCCAACGGGGCAGAGGTCGTAGAGATCCAGTTCCGTTCGGACACGGCGATTACGGAAAGCACCTCGGTTTACGCGACCGACACCTTCACCAGCCGCGACTCGCTCGGCGTAAGTAACCTTACGGCGGCGACCCTTACGACCAATACCGTGGCGAACGCCGGAATCGGAACGACCGTGGCGCACAAGAAGTACGCAGCGACGCTTTCGGTCACCCTGGCGAACCGCGTTGTTCCGGCTGACGGAACCCTGACGCTTACCCGCGCCAAGGCTTCGACCGGCACGCAGCTTCCGGACTGTCACTACACGGTCATTCTCAAGGCTCTGTAATCCATAACCAGGGGGTCTTCGGACCCCCGCTTCCTTACCTGTGTAAGGACCAACAAGGGTCCCCGAAAAGAGAGGACCGAATAGGCCACCATGGCGGAACGTAACTTTGATTTTATGGAAACGATCGGGCGTAAGAAGCGCCTGGTCTCGGGTAGCTGGGCGCCGAACGGTGGCTCCACGCTCGTTGCGGCAGACACCTACGGCTACGGCTTCACCGTCGCCTGGACGTCGACCGGATTGTTCACGATCACCTTCGCGAACACCTACCGTCGGCTTCAGTCGGTAACGGTTTCGTTGCAGCTTGCCTCCGGCGACGACAAGTACCTCCAAGTTGGAACGTACACCGCCGCATCGCGGACCCTGACGGTCCGTGTATGGGACGCTTCTGGCGCCGCAGTTGCAGACGTCGCAGCCGACGCCAACAACCGCATTCACTTCTCCTGCGTCTTCGACGACTCCTTCCAGGCGTAATCTAGATGGCTTTGCTTTCTAGAGAAAAACCGGAACCGGAAGAGAAGCCGGATACCGATCAAGCCGACGAAGGTACTTCGTACGACGCACTTGCCGACGAGCTCGGGGACATCCTCGGGCTCGATTCGGACAAAGCAATGCGCCTGCGCGACGTGATCTGCAGCCTTGCCCGCGAAGAGATGGAAGGCGGCTCGGACGAAGAAGAACCGGCGGAAGAAAAGAAACCGTCGGGTATCGCGATTCTGATGAAGAGGGGGGCGCCGTAACCCCTCCTGAGGTTACGTAGTGGCCTATTCCCGCGCACAGCTCAAACAACAGATCCGACAGCGCTGCGACCTTGAAAATACTTTTTTCGAGGGGGACGTAGAGCTCGAGGGCCATATAAATGACAGTGCGGCGGTCCTCCACGACCTGCTAATCTCGGCCGCCAACACGAACTACGCGATCGAGCGAGCAACGTTCTCGACCGTAGCCGGCACCTCGACCTACACGATTCCGACGTCGAACTTCTACCGCCTCGTGCGGATGGGTTGGGCGATCGACGATCTCGAGTATCCGCTTTCGCCGTTTGAGGAAGCGGACGTAATCATTCAGTCGGCATCGGCTGGACAGGGATGGGGACCGGGATGTCTACCGCGCTATGAGCTCTCACTCAGTGCCGATTCGATATGGCGCATTCGGTTCGATCCGCCACCCGATACGGTCACCACCATAAACCTCGTCTACCATACGGTTCCACCGACGTATGACGACGATGCCGACCCGGTATCAATCCCGTTTGCGGATTACATCGTCGTAGAGTCGTGCATCCGTATCAAGGATAAGGAAGACCGCGACACGGGACGCATGGAACGCGAGCGCGCGATGATCCAACGTCGCATCGAGGACTGGGGTGCAACGTTCGACCGTGCCAACCCGCATCGTACGATCGATGCGCCGCAGCCGTGGCGTACGGCCAACTATCGCACGGGGAGACTGTTCTAACCCATGGCTAGTGGTGCAACCGGCCACCAGCATGGTTTGAAGCGTCCGCCGCTACGGACGGTGCGCAGCGTAGCCCTGGACGACGAAGCCGCGACCAAGAACAACGACGCGGTTTCCGACGCAATCGGCGATATACCGACCACGTATTATACCGAAGGTCAGTTGCTGTCTGGATCTACCGACGCGGACATCAGAAAGAAGGTCGTAACCTTCACCGCTAGCACGTTGGATCAAACCCTCGCTCACCGGTTGGGTGGTGAGTGCAAGGCTGCGATCGTCGGACTCTTGACGACCGCTGGAACGTTTCCGGTCGTAGTCCAGGCCGCGGTCGTGGCACCTAAAACATCCGACAAGTTCATAAGGCTTGTGGCCAACGCCGAGTGCGTCGCAACTATATGGTGCTGGCGACCATGAACGACGTGCAGTGGTCAGAAATTGAACTGCCAATTGGCGGGCACGACGAAGGCGTAGACAAACGCATTCTACCGCCCGGCAAGTTCGTTTCCGTTATAAACGGCGACTACGTCAAACCGGGTACGATCCGCAAGCGCCCAGGCATCCGTCGTCGTGTAAGTTCATTCGCAAACGATTTCCCGAAGGGCGACCGCCTGGCGCGTTGGCGTAATCAGATCTTCGTATTCGATCCGGAAGATTCCGTTGCGGTCCACCAGATTAACGAGATCAACGGTGACTATCCGCAGCTTCCGCCGGGCGGAATGCCGCCTATCCCCACGGCGACGGTGCGGGCTACTACGGTTAACAATGACCTAACGCGGGATGTCTTCGCCGATGTAGCGGTTACAACCAATGGCTTCCTAGTTTACGGCATACTTGGGCGCCCCGGCTCGGGTGGCGGCAAGGCCGGTGCATCTGTCCGCGTAGTCGAGGTTTCGAGCGGGTCGGTCGTACTTGAAGAACAAATCCTTCTTGGAAATAACAACGCAGGTTATGTACGAGCCGCCGCAAGTGGTGATATGGTTCTGGTAACCTGGAGCGGAAGCATAGTCGCCGTTAATAACGAAATCCGTGGCATCATAGTCGACTGTACGACCGAAGTTCCTACCCTAATCGGCGCTGGTACTATCCCCAAGACCGCAGAAGTCTTGGTATCGGACGTTAGCGACGGCTGGCTCGCGCACGATTCTGTCGGGCTTACGGTTACGACGAGTCGCTGGGCCCTTGTGTACCGGCAGGCGGGTACGGACGACCTGAAACTTGTACAGGTCACCTATTCCGGAGGGTTTTCGTTTGCAAGTACCACGGTCGATACTGCGGACGTTACGCATCTTTCCGTAATCGTCGCCGCCGACGGCCAAGATATCGTAGTCAGTTGGGCGCGATTGTTAGTTGGTCCTGCCGGTGTAAGAATTTTCCGGTATGCGGTTTTCGACGAAGCCACCCTGGCTACGGTTCTAGCCAAGACCATCTGGCATTCTACGACGCTTACAACGGTACTTGCCACGGCAATTGGCAAGTTTCAGAACGGTTCGACCGACGATTACACCCTCTTTGCCTCTTATACACGCGGCGGGTCTGTCTCTCCGCCCGATTCAACTCCGATTACGGCGTGGTGTCAGGCCACCCGCTCCGGTATGTCCGGGACGCCTCGACAGAAACGGCGAATCTACATAACCGGTAAGCCTTGGGTGCAGGGGAACCGGCAGCACATCTGGACAGCTACCGAACACGGCGTTGCAACGACCGGGGGTAAATCTTACACCCAGGTTCTTATCTCGGTTCCGAATTATCCGGAACGGATGTACCGAGCGAGCGAATTGCCCGGTGCCACGATCGAAACAACCGGGTTCCCACAGGCAGCGGCTCCGCCATTCATCCAAAGCACGGGGCTGCAACTGTGCCAGCCCGCTTCGTATGCCTTGATCGACGGTACATATCATACCTGCCAGCACGTCATTTATGTGCCTCTGGAAGTGCGAGTCGGCCCGGTCGACTGTCAGGTTCGTTACGACCATCTGGGCCGCTACAGCAACGTCGAGTTCGGCGGTTCGACCTATTGCACGGGCGGTGTTGTAACCGAATGGGACGGGGCGAAGCTGCGCGAAGTAGGCACCGTCCATGCATCCATTCTCTTTGGACTTGTAAGTGCCCTTGGCGGTTCATTCGCCGATACGGGCAATTACTCATACCTAGTGGTTTATGAATACATCGATGCCCAGACCCAACGGCACCGGTTTCTGAAGAGCAACGTTTTGACCGTAAACGTTGCGAATGCAACGGACAAAGTCGAGCTGCGATTTGAACCATTGACTCTGACGCGAGCCCAGCGCTACGGCGCCCAGAATGCCGAGGAACTCGGTAAGGTCTATATGACCATTTATCGTGCCCGCGAGGCAACTGGTAACCTGTTTCAGCGTCTGTTCCAGTATTCCGAGACTCCGACTGCCCTGGTTAACGATCCGACGTCTTTGAACTACCTGACCTACACGGACACCGGGGAGGACAACGTCGACAACGAAGTCCTTTTCACCGAAAGCGGCGAGTTTCAAAACGACATGCCCTACGGTGGGGCGACCGCGATATGCGTTCACAAGGACCGGCTGTGGCTGGCCGGTGGTATGGACCCCGAAATCGTCTGGTACAGCAAGCCCCGGGTAGACGGATTGCCCGCCGAGTTCTCCCTGGCCTTTACCTTCCGCATCCCAGGCGAAGAAGTCGTAGCGCTAGGGTCCCTGGAAGGCGCCCTAATCGTCTTTTGCAGCCGGGGTATCTATGCCATAGACGGCGACGGTCCCGACGTTACAGGACAAGGTAGGCCCTTTGACGTGCCACGTAAGATCAACGCCGACTCGGCGTGTATCGGCCCGCGCGCGGTTATCGAAATACCCCAGGGGTTAATATTCCAAACCCGCAACGGACTCTACCTGATCGACCGTAAGCAAAACATCAATTACATCGGCGAACCCATAAAGGACACGATGCTCCTTTACCCGATCGTCCGGGGGGTGGCCAACGAATCCCGTCGCGGGGAGGTCATGTTTGCCCTTAATGATAGCGCCGGGACGGCGGGCACGGTGGCCGTCTACAACTACCTCCAGGGCATGTGGAGCCTCTGGAACCACAAGAAGCGGGATTCGGACGGTATACTCAACGACCCGACCCCCTGGTCGGACATTTCGGCTTGGCTGGACCGCGAGGTCGTATATCTGGCCCAGAATGGCTGTCTGTATGAGCAACAGGCGGCGGCGAACGTACATAGCGACGACCTGCTGTTCTATGGCCTGGACGTCGAAACCGGTTGGATCAGCTTTGGTCGTCTTCAGGGATACAAGATGGTACGCAAGGCCGGGGTTTTGCTCGAGCGGTTTGGGGCACACGGTCTGACGCTCGGCCTGAAGTACAGCTACCAGGAGACTGGGGGTTCTACCCTGGTTTGGCCGGAAGTTCGCATTACAGACATTGGGGCGGTTGAGTGGCTTCGGGTTACGGTACCCCGTAAGAAAACCCCGGCAATAAGGCTCAGACTGACCGAAACCTCTCCGCAGGCACTAGAAATCGGCCAGGACATGGATACGCCCGGATTTGCGATCGATGGGTTCGCATTCCAGATCGGCATGATACCTGGCTTGAACCGGTTGCCGGCATCACAATCGGGATAACTCAATGGCTTTCACTTGGGATGATACAAAGGTTGACGATCTCGTTCTCGGTACTAACCAGTATGAGGCGAAGAGTCACCAGCTCGATACGGCACGGGCCGATCAGGAACGCCAGTTAGGGCTGGATAGTCGTAATCAGCAGCTTGGCTTGGGGCAGACCCTTCAGAACCAAATTGCAGGGAAGGGGCCAAGTGTCGCGCAGACCCAGATGGCCCAGGGTGCCCGTACGGCCATGGCGGCGGCTGCGTCCGGACGCGGTACCAACCAGGCCCTTGCACAGCGCAATGCGGCCGACATCGCAACCCAGACCAACGCCCAGGCGGCGCAACTTAGAGCCGGCGAGCAGATCGCCGCACAGAAGCAGTACTCGGACCTCATCCAAGCCCAGCGGATGCAGGACCTACTTGCCCGCGGCTACTCCGTCGATGAGGCCAAGGCGCAGTTGGCATACTACGGCCAACTCCAGGCGGCACAATTGAAAGCCGGATCGGAAAACGCCGCAAACGCTCAGAGGGGCGTCGGCGCAATTGCAACTATGGCCGGTGGACTCATTCCTTCGGACATTACTTATAAGGAGGATATCGAGCCGGTAGGTACTGGCCTGCGACCCGGGCCGGCCCGTGCGTCAATGCTCGAAAGTCGCGGTACGCCCGGGATTACGACCGGCGGTGGAATGCAAACGCTCCAAATGTCGAATCCGCGTGGAGATTATTACGGACAGGGTGACTTCGCCCCCGAGCAGCCCTACCCAAATTCGCCTGCACCAAGCGGTCCGAGAGGACCTTCCGCCGGACAGAAGGTAGGACTTGGCCTAATGGGGTTCGGGGCCGGACTCAGCGGAAACAGTTCGGCATATAATGCCGCGCTCTCGAAAATCCAAGAGCAACAAGCATCGTCACAAAATCCGTACACCGCCGACCAGGATGGAGCCAAGGCCGACCGTAATTCCGGACCGGGGTTGGGCGGTGGTTTGATGGCGTTTGGCAGCCAACTTTCGGACAAGACGACAAAGGCAGAAATCCAGGACCTGCGTAAAGAGAATTCCCTACTCAAGCGCGCGATGCCCGGCGTAGCCCAGATGGCACCGGCCGGCACGGCCCCGCTATCCCCCGAACAGCGCGCGGAAGGTGAGTCCCAGTTTCAACAGTACGAACGCAAGTCGCCCGCGATTGCAAACGAGATCTTTACCACGACGATCCCCCCGCTCGACCAGACACAGAATCGCCCCGAGGTACATAAGGCCGCGGCGGCCGACTATGCCCTGCGTCTCGCACAGTTCCAAAAGAACTTCCAGGACAGCCAACGCGATCTCAAGGCCATCCAGGCCGCGCGCCAAATCGAAGCCGACCGCATCGGTACCCAGAGCGCCCCACCGATCGAAGAAGTCGTAATGAGCGACGTTAATGCCAAGCAGGTCGAAAGCGACGAGCGTATGAAGACGGATATGCGTCCGCTACTTGACTCAATCAAGGCGCGCGGGCGTGAGATGCGCGGGGAAGTATCGCCCGGTTCAACCGCAAGCTACGGCGGGCCGGCGTCTTCGTCGACTGCATCATTTCCGCTCACTGAGCAAGCCGCCGAAATCCCGGCCTACAAGTTCCGTTACAAGGAGCCCTACGCACAGCAATACGGCGAAGGCCCGCGCGTGGGCGTGATGGCACAGGACCTCGAACGGGTACCGGCAACGGCACCGACGGTACAAACGGGTCCTGACGGGCTAAAGCGTGTCGATGCGGGCCAGCTCACCATGACCAACACGGCGATGATTTCGGACCTTGCACGCCGGCTCGGCGAGTTCGAAAAGATGGCCGCACTGAAGGAGAAGGGTGCGTCCAAAGCCAAGCCGAAGGATAAGGCAACTGACCAAGACATCATCGATGCGATACGTGCATTGAAGAGCGAGATGCCGCGTCCCGAGGCGGCACAGTTCGGACCACCGGCGAACGATGTCGGTTCCGACGTACGCATGAAGCGGGCTTACTAAAGCCCAGAAGGGAGCATGGCGTTTATCCCCAATCCCAACGGCACGTTTCAAGTAACGGATGCCGATGGCAATGAAATAGCAAACGATGTACCGCCGGAATGGGTTCCGTCGGATGTAATATCGCAACTTGCCTCAGCGGGTCGCACGGTCGCCCAAGCTGCACCCGAACCACCGCCGGAGCCCGCGCCGAGTCTGTATAATCCGGTTAGCCCACCGGTCATACCAGAACCAGAATCACCCGAGCTGGCATCTAATCCGCCGCAAGCCGCTTCGCCGTTCAAGCTAGACGTACGCCCGCTCCCACCTCGCAACGCTAGCGACCTGCCGCAAATTACGAGCGTTGAAGGCGGAGATCAACCGTTGTTTAGTGGTGCTCCGTCTTCGGCTGGTTCGCAAAAAATGCCGAAGTGGGCCGAGCAAAGATTCAACAATCCTAACCCATACGGCGTAGAGGTTACTCAACCGAGTGCACCGGCTGCACCGCCGACTGTCTCGGGTAAGATGGGTGCACAAGTCGGAGCCGGAGGGCCGGACTTGGCGTCGGAGATGCATCGCGACGTCGTAAATGAGGCGCTGACCGGTCGGAACGTCTACTCGCCGGGACGAAAGGAAGGCGACGTACTTCAAAGCTTCTCGGTCGAACGCCAACGCCCATTACCAGAAGACGTCAAGCTCGGGCAGGCGATGGCGTATCAGAATGCGATCGATACGGCGCGTACCAATGCCGCGGCCCTGTCGGACGCACAGACACAACTTGCGCTTGGGTATGAGAAACAGCGCGATGCAGCCAAGAAACAACTCGACGATATCAAACTTCTCGACGACCGGCGCGATGCGGCGCTTAAGCCGAAGATCGATGCGATCGATAAGCAATCCGAGGCAATTCGTACCTTCAAGATCGACCCCGACGCTTACTGGCGAAAGAAAGGTGCATTTGGAACGATGCTGACCCGGATTGGGCTTGCACTTGGTGCATTTGGTTCGGCGCTGACCGGTACACCGGATACTGTTGCACAGATGATTCGCGGTGAAATGGACGACGAGATGACGGCCCAAAAGTCCGAACTCGACGCCATGAAATCGTCGACCGAAGCGGCGACGAACACGCTGGCCCAGATGCGCCAGATGTACCTATCGCCCGAGGCCTCTGAGCATGCTACCCGCGCGTTGCTTATGGAAAGTATGGCGGCGGAAACCCGTCGGCTCGCAGCCGAAATGGGCAGTGCCGACGCGCTGGCGAAGGGCGAAGAGATCGCGGCCAAGTTCAGTCTCGATGCCGCCGATTGGAGATCAAAGGCAGCACAGCTCGAAGGTGGCGCCCTGCGCGAACTCTTCAAGCACCAAACTGCACTGGCCGGTGGCATGGTCCACATCGGGCCTCGGAACAAAGCCGAACAATTGATGGTCTTCAAGAAGGTTGGAGACGTGTGGGGAATCAGTACGGCACAGGCCGTAAACCTCTGGGCAGATCCGAACGCCAGCATGCCTGCAACGAAAGAAGAGGCGGCAATGCGTCAGCAGGCCCAGAAGCTGCAGTTCCAAGTAAATCAGACTTCGCTAAGAGATCCCGAAACTGGGCTCAGACTTTATGCACCGAACAAGGAGCGCGCCGACAAGTGGGCGATCGGATTTCCGGCTCTAGTTGAGATGAAGCGGAACCTTATAGAGATCAAAGAGATCTATAAGAAGGACCCAACTGGTATCTCCGCTGGTTACAACACTAAGCTGAGAGGACAGATCTCGGCGAAGGTCTCAAACGCGCTCTCAAACGCGAAAAACGCAATCGTTGGCGATGCCATTCAGAAGGAAGAAGCAGAGCGCCTTTCTTCCATGACCGGTAAATCGGCCACGGACTTCATTAACTTTGTTAACGAAGAGGCGCAGTGGAACGAAGGTATCAATCTCATCGACCAGCGCATCCGCGATATTCGCGCCCAGCTTAGAACCGAAGACGACGCCTATGCGGTTCCGGTGGGGCCTCCGCCGGGCGAAAAACAATTCAAAATCCCCGCGGGCGCCGTACCGGTAAAGCCGGCACCTAAGCCAGAATAATATGGCGGAACCGATTATCCCGCTAAAGGTCTACGATCCGAACGGCGTAGAGATACCCGAAGACCAAATCTCGACCCACCTAAGCCAGGGTACGGCGCGGTTTCAAAAAGATTCGATCGTTCCGATGATGGCCCCCGATGGGACCATCTGGAAGGTACCTTCCCAAAGCGCACAAGAGGCGTTGGATAGCGGCGAAGGCTGGTTGCCGGCTTCGGTTGAGACCCAGCGTGCGCGGGCCCTACACGAAGCAGCCGAAGAACACCCAATTCTCGCGGGCATTGCAGCCGGTGCGACCCAGGCCGCCGACGTAGGCACGTTCGGACAAACGAGCGTAGCGCGCGCCGTAGTCGCCCCCCAGATGGCACGGGACATCGAAGTCCTCAAAGAGGAAATGCCGGTATCGACCGCCATTGGTACGGTCGGCGGTGCGTTGATCGGTGGTGGTGCGGGTGGGGCGACCGGTCGAGCGGTTAAAGGGCTCGCCGAACTTACCGGGGCAGCCAAATTTATCCCAGGTCTTGATACCCTAGTAACGGGTGCCGCCGGTGAGACCGGCCTGCTTACGCGCGCGGGCGCATCCGCAACCAAATACGGCGTAACGGGTGCCGCCGAAAGCGGGTTCTATAGCGCCGCCGAAGAAACCGCACGACAGGTACGTGGACTCGGTCCCGACCACAGTCTTTCGGTTGAAAAGATCCTTGCCGCGGGTGGCGAAGGTGCGGCAATTGGCGGCGCATTCGGGGGCATCCTAGGCGGCGCTGGTCGTATGAGCGTGGACGTCGCGGCCGCGCATATGAGTCCGAACATACTCGCCCTGAAGGCCGCGGGTATGACCCAGGCCCAGATCAAGACGATCGTCAAGAACAACCCGCCCGAGATCGTCGACTCGATCGTCCGTACGATTAAGGAAGAGCCCGGGATCATCAAACCGTTTAACACGGTAAAGGAATCGGCCGAAGCGGCGGTTGCGGCACGGGAACGGGTGGGCAAGCAGATCGGCTCGCTCATCAAACAGATCGACGAAACGGGCTACAAGCCCGATACAACCAAGATCAAGGCCGACGTCCAAGAACTAATCGACGGCCTGCGCGCCAAAAACATCAAAGCCGATACCAAGATCGCCCGTAAGCTTGAGGACTGGCAGACCGACCTGGAGTCAAAAACCACTCTTTCGGACTTACATGGCTTCCGCCAGCGGTTCGATAACGAAATCCAGGCCGTCTGGAATAAGAAGAAAGACAAGGCGATCGACACCGCGTACAAGAAGTTCCGAGGGATCCTAGAGACCGGCACCGACGGGAAGGGTGGTATTGAAGGGATTGTAGACGATGCGGTCAACCGGGCTGCCTTGGCGGGCGATACTCCCCTTGCGACCAACTATCTCGCACTTAAGCAGAAGTACTTCGGTCTGAATAAGGCCGCGACCGATCTCAAAGAAAGTGCCGCCGCCACGGCCGTCAAGGATGCCCTGGGTACGGGCGATCTCCTAAGGGTGGGAATAGGCACCGGTACGGCCGCCCTACACGGCCTAGGAGGGCTTATGTCGGCCGGGGTGGGGTTGGCCACCGACCTGGCCTGGAGGGCCGTTAAAAGCCGTAATACGGCCGCCCTGCTGGTCCGCGCGGCCGAGTCCGTAAAAGGCGGGGTAGACGCCACCACCGGCAAGATTGCCAACTCGGTCGGCCAGACCCTCACCACCGGCGCCTCCCAGCTCGTCCAGAAGGTCCCGACGGCCACGGGTAAGATCATAACCAGATACCAACAGAGCAGCGACACGGCGCAGCAAATCCGGGCCAACCCCGAACTAGCCGTATCCAAGGCCGCTCAGGTGGTTAGACCCCTAACCGTGCTCGACCCCAACCTAGGCCGGGCGGCGGGTAAAACGGTCGCGGACGACCTGAAATGGCTTTCCGATAAACTTCCACCCCCTGGTACTAACTCGGTCTTTTCGACCAAGGCCATGGGGTTGGGTGCGTCCGGCGGTAAGGGCAAGAAGGGTAAGGGGAAGGAGAAGGGTATAGACACGTTGGCCAATACCGCCACCCCGGCTCGCGTGAGCATAACCGCTGCGTCAAAGTTCACTCGCGCCGAAAGCGCATTGAGGGACCCGGTGGGCGCACTTAAGAACGTAAATAGCAAGGGTATTCTTGGCCCAGAGACCGCGGAGGTATTCCAGGTCCGCCGTCCGGCACTGCAGGAGCAGGTACGGAACGAGATGGGTGCAAAGATCGCGGATATGGCCGAGCGGGGGCTTAAACCGTCGCGCGTGTCGCGGATCCAGATGTCGCTGATTTCGGGTGCACCGCTCGATTCGACAATGGAGCCGGCCTTCATCAAGAGTGTCCAAGGCTTTTGGGCCAAAGAGCGCGAGAAGGTTGCACAGGCCCCGCAGACACCGCCGAGGCGTGAGACATCGAAACGGACGCGCGACCGGGCTCGTAGTCAATTGAGTGCCGGTGATGCAGTTGAAGACGATTCGGGGGAGATTGGTTGATGTCCGAGTACAAGGTAAGCGGAAAACTCGGAAGCGGTGCCAGATACAAACACCTGGTCGCCGCCTTGAAGAAGAAGGGCGCGAAGAATCCTGGGGCGCTCGCTGGATATATTGGGCGCAAGCGTTGGGGGAATAAACGCATGGCTAAGATGGCTGCGGCCGGTCGGAAGGAAGGCTAATGTACCGACCTGTCTTCGGGTCTCTTCTGTTGGCATTGTGATGTTGCCGATGACAACGACAGCACAAAGTTTCCAAGTTCTCGAGCCGGTTATCGTACCGATCTTCGTTCTTATGATGAACCTGAAGTTTCTTCACAGAACCACATCTTTCGCAGTTAGACTTTTTAAGTCTTCTGTAGGTTTGGATTCCTCCCCTCCATCCGGAATTGTTTTTTCCGACTCCGAATTTGCCCTTTCTTTCGCGCATTTGTCTCTCAGCAAGGCATTTGCGAGAACAGGTAACTCTGCTCAGAACGCCACATACCGGAACTTCGAAAGCGGTAGAACATTCGGGACAGATCAGAATCTGGCGATTCTTGTTCTTTCCGGCGACGGTTGCCAAACAGACGCAACGCCTAGAACAGAACTTACCCGGTCCGCCGGCTCCCTTTCGCCGGGAAAATTCTTTTCCGCATCGATTACACACATGCTTAATCATCGTGGCCATTTTTGGCCATTTAACCAGCATTCTTTGGTCTGGCAAGGGGGCCTGTAATGCCCCTTATCAAGTCCGCCAAAAAGTCGGCCGTATCGGCCAATATTCGTACGGAAATGTCCGCGGGAAAACCGCAGCGTCAGGCAGTGGCAATCGCCCTTAGCGTCGCCAGAAAAGCGAAGAAAGGCAAGGTGCGGGGGAAAAAGAAGTAATGAGCTCAGCAGTAGAAGTAAAAGCACAAGCGGTACGTGCGCCCACGAGCGACGGTACCAACCCGTCGACCGTACGACGTTACACCCTCGATCTTGCCGCACGCAGCGATGCGGTGCCGGTCGCATGGCAGGGCCAGTACGTAACCATAAAGGCCATCGGGGCCGACTGTTACTGGTTTTTCTCACATGTCTCGACGGCGTTGCCGGATGCTTCAACCGCGAAGGGTAACGATGGTAACCCCAGTGCCGCCATGGGATGGCTGCTTCGCGATGGTGAGGTTATGGACGTACTCGTACCCCGTGCACCACGTGCGCCAAGTACAAACGACACCATTTACTTCGCACGCGACGGCTCGGCGGATGATGCATCGGTGTGGATGCGGCTGTCTAGCGGGGATGCATGATCCATCGGCGCGGTGGTAGCGAGGGGATTCCGGCGGGTATTACGGCACATGCGCCGGTCATAATTCCAAATCCGTTGGATCTCGGCGGTCTTGTTGTGTGGTTGGTTGCGAGCGACGCAACCGGCGGCGGTACCTACACTTGGCCGAATCGCGGAACTCTGGGTAACTGGACGCAGTCGACTGCAGGTAACCAACCCGCAACTCCGGTCAGTTGGCAGGGCCAACAAGCCGTAACATTCACTTATCCTGCGGCCGATGCGACCAAAGATTGGTTGGACGGTCCGAGTTTGGCCGCTCTTACTGCCGGACATGCCTACGTTGTAATGCAAAAGGACGCAGATCCATCAACAGCCGGCGATGGGGTTGGCGGACTGTGGCTAATCGGTACGGATGCACTGGCCTCGCATGTCCCGTTTTCGGACGGTACGATCTTTGACGATTTCGGGTCTACCGCACGAAAAGCAACCGTTAATCCAACTGCTTCGTTGGCGTCCCCGTGTATTTACGAAACGATTTCTACATCGAGCGAATGGACAAACTTTTTAAACGGTGGGCAACTATTTACAACTGGAACCAATACCGTCGCATTCAGTGCAACCCCCAGAATCGGGGCCGATGCCACCGGGAACAACGTTGGTATGTCTGGTAAGATTGGAGAGGTAATTGTCTTCGACCACAAGCTGACAAACCCACAACGCAGTGGCGTACTCCAGTACCTTTCCAACAAATACACAATTTCGGTAACACTTCCGTAATGACTAGCCCCATCCTAAAATCCCTTCTCGGTCACTCGTCGCTGACGAGCGCCTACGTCGCAGTTGATCGAGATGGTAACATCGTTCTAGTCAACGAGGATGGAACTACTTCGGCGACCCTGGGCGTCGGTCTGACCGGGCGGCTTGCAAACCAGTTACGCGACGAACTCGGTCAGGACAACGAGATTCGGTTTCTTCGAGGATTTGCTACCGACGGAGACGGCGGCGAAGGGGATTTTCGATGGAGCAACACTCCCGTTGCTGACGACGGTGGTACAGTTCTCAATGACGCAGGGTTTGGCTCTTCTTCGGCAGGATGGAGACGCATCTACTCCGGGCCGCTCAATGTTAAGTGGTTTGGGGCCAAGGGCGACGGCGTAACCGACGATAGCGCCGCCATACAACGTGCGGTCGACTCGGCCCAGAACGCCAACCAATTCTCGGGAGCGGCCGGTACTGGTGTATACACCATGCAGGACGTTTTTCTTCCTAAGGGCGTTTACAAAATCAACACGTGCATCGACAAGCCGTCATACATCGGATTGATCGGCGAAAGCCAGTGTTCGTTAAAGGGTAATAACGCATCGACCGATATTCTTCGCATCGGCAGCGGCTATAACAAAATCCAAAACATCATATTCGCAGGAGGCCGGCGAGCGATTGTAATCGGAGGATTTAGTGCTCATTACGGTACAAATCTTGGAGACGGGTCCTTGGATCTTTACGGAGGAACCATCGATAACTGTTTCTTTAGGTACCAGTCCGGGCCGTCAATTGCGAAGGATTCGTCGACCGACCATCGGGCCGGTGCCCAAACGTTCGTATGTTCGAACTTCGGATTCGAGGGTTGTACCTTATTCTACGGTGGCTTTGACGGGTTCTTCTTCGACAATGGTCGAATTATCGCCGATGCAACCACACTTCCGGTGCTATTTGACAGCGGCGCTACGATGGGTGTTTTTGTAAATGGGGGCGGAGTTCTAAGCGTATCCCATATCACAGGAGTCGGCTTGGCTAGCGGGCAAGCGTGGCTTGAGGGCTCGGGGATTATCCGTACTCAAGACTTTCGACGCGGAGAGGATCCTCTAGTAATCTACCGGGTTCGAACTACTGGAATGTCTTACCTGGGAGAGCCTTTGCCAATTGACCCGGGAATCCTGGCACAGCTCTATAGCGATACTGACGTATTCGTTAATACGAGCAAAAATCTGATCGAAATCTACGACGACTTTCCGGACATCATTTCAATCCGTCGCCCGGTGCCAATCAATTTCAACTTCGGAGGAGGGCGTCTTTATTTCACATTTGCCGACGAAGCGAGAGTTTGGATAGACTCGGTAAGTTGTCCGGCCTCTGAGTGGCGAATGTCCCAGGGCGAAGGACTTCAGTACGAATTCGACGGAAAGACCGGTGTATTCCGATTCTACACGAGTAATAATCCTACAACTGCCGGAACGGACGTAACAGACATCGTCCGCGCATTGTCCATGCCAACTCCGGGACAGAGTTCTGAGGGATTGCCAAATCTTTTCATTCCAAACGGGACCGGAGGAACTACCGGGTTGGAGATTGACCCGTCGGTCGGGTTTGGCAGCGTATTTGCAACTGGAGTTTTTACGAATGATACGTCGTTGGGTTACACAACCCGAAAATATACCTCGACTGAGGTTGGGGCAACCGGAAATTTCGGTGCCGCGCTGCGATATGATGCCTCTGTAGGGTGGAGCGATGGAGTAACCTTCGCTGGATATGCCGCCGGGATTTACACCTTTAGTATATTCGTAAAGGCCAATTTCTCAGGTCGCCTACGGCTGTCGCGTGATTATGCTGCTGCCATGACCGCAGTTCGCGAGTTCGACGGCTCCGCTTCTGCACAAGAGTGGCAGCGCCTGAGTTTCCCGTTTTGGCACGACGGTAGTAACCGAAATTTGCAATTGTCTTGCGGCGGCATGCCTGGCACCGCAGGTACGGCCGGATTTGTAATTATGGCACTGCCCATGATCAATGTTGGGCCACAACCGGCCGCGTACGTCCTGCCGGGGCTAACAATTGCGGACGGGGGCGCGGCGAACGACATACACCGTCTCGGTCCGTCAGACAACTACGGACGTTCGATGCGAGGCCTGGCAATCCATACCGCAAGCAGCGGAGCCGCGCAGAACATAGCAACCGTAACCCTGCCGCGGAACGGTACCTACTCGCTCGAAGCGACTTTTCACGCTCGCAAGGCGGACGGCACTGCACACTTCAACGGCGTACGTAGAGCGGTATTCAAACGCGAGGGTGGTACAACGACTCAATTGGGAACAACGGAGACCTTGGGGTCCGATCAGGCAGACGTAGGAGCGGCGGCATACGCGGCAACCATTGATAATTCGACCAATACAATTCGGTTTCGCGAAACCGGGGACTCGGGCTCGGTCTGGGAAGTCGACTGGAAAATGTCGATCAAGGTGACGTAAATGAGTAACAACGGAGTTTGGGCGACCGCAGATACGGTCAACGGCTTGACTGGACCGGCGCTGCATTTGTCATCGGTCTCAGTCGAAACCTTGACATCTGCCGCAAATCAGACGTTGATTTACAATGTCAACGGCACTCTAGTTCTCCAGGCTGAAAATGGGGTTAGAGTTACCGACGGGACCATCCCGGTCTTTTCAATTGCATACAATAGCGGGATTAACGCCTTTGAGATTACCGGTCAATCGGGAGCCCCCGCTAGGTTTCAAGCAGTTGGCGGACAGACGACGCATCTAACTTCGGACGACAATGGGAGTTTTTTGGATGCTACCGGAACTGGAGTGTGTTCTATCCGTACTACGGACTCGCTTCTTGACCGAATCAAAGTCTGGAACGGTTCTACCAACGGCGCGGCAATCTCGATTGGTCTGCAAACTAACAACGATTCGGAATCGGAAGCCGCCGCCGGGCTAACTGGACCCGTCCTCAATATTACTACGATCAGTGCCGGTTCCCTTACGAGCGTCGCCAGCCAGGCGACCATCCATAACTCGTCTGGAGTTCTTACTGCCCAGGGGCATGCTGGCTTCAAGGCGATTGTCAATACTACTCAGTTAATAAGCGCCGACTCGACCACAGTAACACTGGGCGTCGCAGCCGGTCAAATGCAGATCGACAACGGCGGCGGGCTTCTATGGGACCAGGGTGTTACTGCGCCGCATCTGCGGCAGAACTCTCGAACCTCCGACGCGGCCACCAACTCCCTTACGGTTCAGGCCCAATCGGCATTCGCCGGTTCGACGGGCACAAACCGCGACGGAGGACACGCAATCCTGCGCGGCGGCGCCAAGGACGGCGCGGGTGTCGATGGTTCGGCCCAACTCAAGAACGGGGCTGGTACATTACTCATCGAAGCGGCCGACGGTTCGAAACTTGGATTCTACGGCGTTACGGCCGTCGTACGACCCACTGCCTACACCCAAACCTACTCAACCGCCAGCCGTACACACGCTGCGTATACATCGGATCCTGAAAGCAGTGCCTATACCGGCGCGGCCGACGGCGAGGCGAAGCTCGTCGACCTGAATGCCCTCCGCGTCGCCTACGAGAACCTTCGGGTCGCATACGAATCGACCTCCCAGGTCCTTAACCAACTTTTGGACGACCTCCAGGCCAATGGGTTGCTCCAGTGATCAAGCCCACGAGCGATCTCCTAATGCGCCTCAAGCCCGACCGCCTAAGCCCCAACAAGCCCCCGGCGGTGCTCGTCCTAAACGACCGCCTGGCCATCGTCAAACATCTTCGCGAGTCAATCCAGGCATCCTGGCCCAACGATAACCCCCTAGACCCAAACATGATGGCCGCGGCGGTACTTGCGTTCGCCGACCGCTTGGAAAGGGACATAAGAGAGGCCGGCTGAGCCGCTTATGTCCATAAAGTACGTCTACTCCAACCCCCAACCGCCCGAAACGCTTACGGTAAACGTAACCCCGGGTGCAGGCGGGTTGAATCTATCGACGGTTACGGGCGTATCCTTCTCGGTTCGTACCCCCGATACCAACGCCGACGTAACCTGGACAGCCGGGATCATATCCCAGACTGCAACCACCCTGCAGGCGCGTCATACTTTCAACAGCGGCACGAGCGGCGAAGCCGTAACCCCCGGTACTTACCGGGTTATGGTCCTACTTGCGGTACCGGGTGGGACCAAGCGCGCCGGCCCGGCGTTTTTTGATGTTTACCTTTGAGGGCTAAGTCTTGAGTGATAATATCCAGGCACAGGCTGTAACTACCCCCGGCGTCACTTTCGCTAGCGACGACCTGGCGGGGGTCCAACACCCGCGCGTTAAAATCGAAATCGGTGCCGACGGGACTGCAACGGACGTTTCCGAGACCAACCCGGTACCCGTCCGTCTAAACGACGGCTCGGCCAACCTCAATATCGCCTCGCTCGACCTCGATTCGGGCGTCGGCACCGTCAACCGCGTCTCCGTGGGTATTGCGTTGCCCTCGGCGGGCGGCCCCGTTGCTGGTGGCACGGCAACCTTCCCGATTCGTATCGATCCTACGGGAACGACCTTCCAACCCGTACGCGGTATGACCGAACACGACGAACCGGTCGTAGAAAATCCGTTTAGTGTCGCCTATCGTGCCAGCGCGAACGAACCAACCGCGGTCGACGCGGACGGCGACGTCGTTTACGCATGGGGCGACCGACAGGGTCGTGCCGTAGCAGTACTGAACTTCCCATCAAATGTCGCGGCGGCCGGTACCAATGGTCCCACCTCGGGCACCAAGGCTACCAGCGGTGATACGGACGCAATTGCCACCCCGGGGGCCAGTCTATCAATATACGTAACCGGTATCTGCGTTACGAACTCAAACGCGACCGGTAATCAAGTCCAATTTAAGGACGGGGCCGGCGGTGTATCCGGTATCAATGCCTGGGTCACAAACAGCGCGCCGGTTCAAATGCAATACAACCCGCCATGGAAGCTTACGGCTAATACCGCGCTGGTTATAAACTGTTCGGGCGCACTGGCCAATACCATCTGGACCGTTCACTTCTTCGTGGCCCCATGATCCCCCAAATCTACTTCCTTTTTAACTTTCAGTTCGGTTATACCGATGAGGAATGTCTGGTTATCACGGCCGTAGTGGTCGACGACCTCGTCCTTAGTACCTCTACCTGCTAGGTTTACCCACATGGATCTCCTTAAAGACACCAAATGGGTCCTCGGACTCGTTGGCCTCGTAATCGCCGGCATCTTCATGCTTGCCGCCCTTGGTAAAATGGACGCCCAGCTCGCCGTTGGGTCCGCCGTAAGCTTCGTTTCGGGCGTACTGGTCGCCTGGAAGCGCGGGGTTGCCCAGACCGACCCCCCGGATGGCGAATAATCCGTCCAGGTTGCCCCACAATCGCTTTTCACCCGTCGGACGACCCCAGACCCCATCCGACCCCAAACGCCCTTATAAGGGCACGTAGCGCCTTCCCATGAAACTTAAGCCCCTTACCGCCCTCGTACTCGCCGTTTCGCTCGCCCTTACCCCCGGATGTATGGTCCTCGGCGGGGCCAAAGACCCTTCCAGCGCCCAGCAGGCCGCCCACGTTGCCTTTGGATTCGCCAAGGCCGGACTCGAGTACCTCGAAGAGGAAACCGCCACCTGGATTGGGTCAATGCCGGACCCCACCCCCGAAGATCTTGAAAAGGCCGCCGAGCAGGTACAGCGCCTGCGTCGGGCCAAGACCTCACTCGAGCTCGCCGAGCCGTATGTAACCGGAGAAAAGGAAGGCGAAGCGACGCTCAAGACTTACATCGCGGATGCGGCCGAGGCGCTCATCTTGGTTGCCAACGAGCTCAAGTCGCATGGGGTAAAAATTCCTACGGCGATATTGACTGGTTTGAAGCTCGCCAAGTCCTATGCGTCCGAAGCCTAGAGGCGATATGTGGGCACTAGTTGGAGCATTATTGTCGGCACTAGTTGAGCTGGCAAAATTTCTTGCTCAAAAGAACCAGAAACCGGCTCAAAAGTCGACCGTTCCACCGGTAGACCGCGCGGGCCAAGAGCTCGAAGCCGCCCGTAAACGCGCCGCGGAAAAGCACAAACTGAACTAAAATGGCGGACGAACGGAAGAAGAAATCTACTGTTCTACCCCCCGAGAAAGAGAAACAGTTCAGAGCCTTCTACGCAGATCAAGCAAAGCGCTGGGACCTAGACCCAAACCCGGACGATCCAAGACACCATTACGACTATCGAGCGGCATGGTTGGCCGGTTCAAAGCCAGATGAAACCGGACATTGGCCTTCTGAGTTCAAATCGCCAGATCATCCCAACCGGTACCTACCAATTGGACCAGGCGGAGAAATGACAGACACTAAAACCGGCAAACCGGCCGAAAAGAAGCACGCCGCCCTCCTAGCCCAGCTCCACGCACTCCAGGCGCAGAAGATGGCCGAGATGTCCGCGGCCAGTGCCGCACCCGGTGCCGCATACGCACCCCTGCTCAACGCGATCCGCAGCCGTACGTCGGCCCCCGTAACACCCAAAAGCGCCGCAGAAGCCGCCGAGCAAGGCCGTAAATGGCAAGAATCACGTGCTCGTGAGGCGGCGGAAGACTGGCAAAAACAGCGGGCGCAAGAAGCCCACGAAGATTACTCGTTCATGCCAGAGGGCATGCGAAAACCGGAGTATCTTCTTGAGCTTAAGCGCCGCGGCGTAGTCCCGGCCGCAGCCCCCGTCGGTAAGACGCCTTACAAGATGGCGCCCGAGATGGTCATTCGTTCGACCGATACGACCGACGCCAACATCGATCCCCTGCGCGAACACCCGATCCAATACTTCCCTACGCGGGAGTACCCCGGCATGACCGGCACGTACCGGGACCCGAACGCGGACGTACTCGTCGAGCCGCCAGTTCTGGACGACGTCGAACGTCGGAATCTGATCGAGGACGAACTACGCCAGCGTAAGTGGGAACGTCGCTGGCTGCCAGAATTTGGTTCTGCGCAGGAAGCCAAGCAGCCCGTTTACAAGATCTAGCTTCGCCGGGTTAAAGGCACGGGCACATCGGGTCGCCCGGCGGACAAGTACACGGCTTAACTCCCCAATTCCTCGGCCCAATCTGACGGCGGGTATCGTCGCTATCCTTTTTCGCCTGATTCAACCGGTTGGAGATGTCGGCACGGTCGGCGGCGTTTGGCGTTGTTTCGAGTTGATACTCAAGATCGCGCACCTTGCGGTTCTTTTCGTTGAGTTCACGCTTGAGTCGGTCGCGCTCGGCCTGAACCGCCTGCGTCTGTGACGTAAGATTTGCGGCTTCGGCGGTCATACGGCTCGACGCCCGGGACCACAATAGTCCGCCCCCGACGGCGAACACGAACAAACACCCGACGGCGAACGCGGCGATACGCTTAAGCTTTCGCTTGGTTCCGTCGTTGGTTACCTCGGCAATGCGCTCTTCGTGGGCTAGCTCGGCGGCAAGCTTTTCCATGTGGGTGCGGTGCTGAAACTCGCGGCGGACCTTTTCGATCTGGGCGTTCTTGATGCCTTCGAGCCGGGCTTCCTCGCCCAGTTGCCGGAACTTCTCGAGCCGTCGGGCTTTATCCCGTTCGATCTCGGCTTCCTCGGCCTGGCGCTCGCGGGCTTCTTGTCTTTCGATTTCGGCCTGTTCCAGGGCGACTGCCGCCGCCTGCTCCTCGGCGATGCGCTCCTTTTCAATACGCATCAGCTCCTCGATTGAGAAAACCACCGAACTTTCCTTAGTCATTTACGATCCTTTCGCAAAATTAGGGATAAACACGGCGGGTAAGCGTGTCAACCCGAATTAGGCATCGTAACCAAGACAGGGCAATTTCCTTAAGGCCCGTATACTAAGACCCCGATGGCAGCGATTACGGTAGGCCGCGTACTTTCGTATCTAACCGATTCGATCCGCACCGTCTCACAGGCAGGGACGGCGGCTCGTACGTCGGTCGCCGCATCTGTTTCCGATACGCTGCTTGTAGCGGCCAACGCATCGCGACAGGCGCTTATTATCTACAACCAATCAGACTCTCCCCTCTACGTAGGCTACGGGGTCTCGGCCGTTTCGACGTCAAGCTTCACCCTAATCGTCTCGGCTAACGCCGAAAAGGAGTTGCCCGGCGGATTTACCGGTCAGATTCGGGGTATCTGGACCGTGGCCACCGGCAATGCGCGGATTACGGAGATTTCCTAATGTCGCAGATCTTCGTAAGCCAGAACAATTCGACGACTACGCCGCTTGGCGCGGGGGCTTCCTTCGTCGGGGACGCGGACATTCTTACGTCCTACCAGGAAGTCGATATCAACCTTGGTGGGTCACCGTCGGTCGCACCTGCAACCTTATATTTCGAGTTTTCGCCAGATGGCACTTGTTGGGACGTGTCGGTTCCTATTACGCTGACAGGGCCGGTAATGCCGCCCGTCATCCTGCGCACAGTACTTCCCTATTTCCGTCTTCGGTACATAAACGGCGCCACCCCTCTTACAGAACTACGGTTGACAGTCGTGTACCATCGGGAAAGCGCAATTCGGCTTACCCGGTTCTTGAATCAACCCATCGACGCGAACGAACCGGTCGAGATTGTTCGGGTGGCATCCGGCTCGGTTGACGAGATTCGCCCTGCGACCGCGGTAGTAACAAGCGTGTCGGCCAGCGCGAGTAGCGTACAGCTTCTGGCTGCGAACACTAGCCGTAAGATGGCTTCGGTGGCGAACGATAGCGCCACGGCAACCTTATACGTTAAACTGGGTACTACGGCGTCCGCGTCTGACTACACGGTAAAGATGGTCCCGGGTGCATACTTTGAGCTTCCAAAGCCGGTTTACACCGGGCGCATCGATGGAATTTGGACCGCGGCCTCGGGCGCGGCGCGGGTTACGGAGACCTAATTGCCGCTTTACATCCCCATTCCACTGGGTACCGCCGGGGTCGAAAACGGATACGACACGCGGACCACCTCGACCATATCATTCGACGATGGAACGAGGACCTTTTCGATTGCCCCGACTGGGACGGATTTTACATTCTATTCGGGCGGATTGCCCTTTACTAGCACCGGAGACTCGGTCGTCATTCCGGACGCCGAAGGAATTCACTTCTTCTATTTCGATACATCCGGGGATCTGGTTACGACCCAGACCTTCTCCGAAGCAATTCTAACTACCTACGCCTACACCGGAGCCGTCTATTGGGACGCGACCAATAACATTTCGCTACTGGTGGCAGAAGAGAGACACGGGCGCGAAATTCAGGGCGCATTGCATGTATATTTGCACAATACCCAACATACCAAATGGCAAGATGGATTCGCGCCCAATGGCGTAACTGCGGATGGTAGCGGGGACCTTAATTCTCATATTCAGATCGGAGTCGACACCGGGATTATGTGGGACGAGGATATAAAACACTCGTTTGCAGCCGGAACCTCACCACTTACGGCACCATTCTTGTATCGCTCGGGGGCGGCCGGTGACTGGAGAAAAGTAGCCAGCACCGGATTCGTTGCTACTACCACGGGCTCCGGAAGGGCCGCCTACAACCAATTCACAGGGGCTACCTGGCAGCTAACCGAAGTCACCAACAACCAGTTCTGTCTGATGCATCTGGTGGTTCTCAATTCCATCTCTGCACCGTTCTATGCTTGGGTTGTAGGACAGACCGATTATCCAACCATAACCGCGGCTCGATCAGGGGCCAACGTCGAACTTCAGAACTTAAAACTCAATGGTTTAGGGTCATTACGAAACTTCGCACATGAGTTTCTGTTTGTCGCATCTTTCATAGTTCAGACCTCAAATTCCTACCTTAATACGCCGAAAAGTCGAATCCGTACCACGGATTTGGGAGAATCCTTTATCGACTGGCGATTGGAGCTCTTGTAATGCCGGCCGATGCAGCTAGGCTCGGAGCCGCGATTCTGTCTGCGCTGGATAATTACTCGATTAACCATCCGGCGGAAAGGGCCCCGATGGCCCAGGCGATTGCCGACGCCGTCGTCATCGAGGCGACCCAGGGATTTGTATATCCGGTCGGGTCCTTGTATATTTCAGAAAACCCCACATCCCCTGACATAGTGCTCGGCTATGGCACGTGGGTGGCTATCCCGGGGAACTTTTACCTAACGAGCAAATAGGAAGGAGCATGTCAAATATCGTTTTTAACGCAGCGAAAGGTCGGGTCGTCGAGCTTTATAACAGGGTAGAAAGCAACGACCCCTCCGCATCGGCTCTGATTCTCGTACCGATTGAAACTTCAGGGCTCGAGTCGGACGCCACCCTGATCGACAAGGACGATCTGGCTGCCGTTCTGAGCGGGACCACCAACGAACAGACCACGATGGGTCGCAAGACTCTGACGGAAACGGAATTGGCGGCACTACCGGCACCGGACGATACCAACGACCGATATGAGGTATCGCTTCCGACCGTTACTTGGACGGCCGCAACCGGCAACGCGATCAGCAAGATCTTGGTTTGCTACGACGCGGATACCGGCGCGGGAACCGATTCAAACATCATCCCGCTTACCATGTTCGACGCCGTGGTTACCCCAGACGGCAACGACATCCAGCTTACGACCGGCGTCTTCTTCCGAGCGTCATAATGGCCTGGACTCTCCCCGATAAGGGCGAGGGCGACAATGATATCCAATCAATCCTCTTCCAAGAGGACTTGGAGATATTGGTCGCCGGCATTTCCGGCAGCGACTGCGTGCTCTCGGGTCTCGCCGTAACGGGCGGTGCCGACATGACGCCGGCCGTCGCCAAGGGGGCGGTACTGAGCAACGGGGTCCTATTTGCCGTTGCTGCCGCGGACGTTACGATCGGTACCGCCGACGCCACGAATCCGCGTATCGATCTAATCGTCGTCAACGGCTCGGGCGCTCTCGCGGTTCGCGCCGGGACCGCGGCTGCTGCACCCAAGCCACCCGCCCGCACGGCAAACGACGTCGTGATCGCGAGCGTCTATGTGCCCGCCAACGACACCGCAATCGCGACGAGTCAAATCTTCGATCGCCGCGTCATGCGCGGTGGTAGCGCTGTAACCAATATTTACTCAACTACGACCGCCGAAACGACGAACAACACCGCCGCGGCCATCGACATTCTCAACAAGTCCGCCTCGGGGGTCGTTATCCCCAGCGGGCTATTCCTTGCCGGCCGGATACTCCGCGTCCGCATCGGTGGAAACTACCTCTTCAACAGCGGCACTCCCACCCTCACGCTGACCGTGAGCTACGGAGGAACGACGATGTTCGCGGACACGTCCGTCGCCGCAGTTGCTGACGCAGATCGCGGCGCTTGGATGCTCGACTTTTTGCTCGTCGCGCAGGGAAACAGCGATCAGGCCTTGTCTGGAGTGCTCTGGTTACAACCCGTGGAAGTCGCGAAGACCGCGCCGACCACCGGCGGCCCTGGCGACCTCGCGTTCACGAACACATCGAACCGTCTCGGCACGGTGAACTTCGCCGGTTCCGCCGCGGTCGACTCGGACGCGGCCAACCGCACGCTTCGCGTTCAATTCACCATGAACGTTGCCAACGCAGCGAACGAAATCGTCGTTGAGGGCGCAACCGTCGAGCTACTCTAATGCGCGGGCTGGTGATCGGTTCGTCGGTAAGCTTCGTCGGCGACGCCGCGATCGGGGCATCCGACTCGGGTGCCTTTAGCCAGTCCTACGGCATAGCAACCGAAACCGATACCGCCCTTGCCCTTTCAATCCGAAAAATTGCGGCAACGGGGGTTGCAGCCGAAACCAACTCCGCCCTAGCCAGAACGGTAGTTAAGATTTGTTTGGTCGGGGTTGCGGTCGAAACAGACGCTGCCCTGGCGAGAGCGATAATAAAGATTGTGTCGATCGGGACTGCCACCGAGACAAACACCGCCCTAGCGCCAGTAGTTAACGGGGGACATCCGATTGGTGTTGCCGTCGAAACCGACACTGCGCTGGCACGGCCGGTCGTAAAGTTCGTTCCAGTTGCGATTGCCACCGAGAGCGATACTGCGATTGCCCGAGCGGCGGTCAAACTAATCGTAACTAACCTGGCAGCGGAGACGGACCTCGCCTCCGCATTGACACGACTGAAAATTGGTACAGTCGGGCAATCGAACGAAACCGACTCAGCTCTCTCGCTTTCCATAAGAAAGAACATAGGGGTTGGGTTTTCCACCGAGCTCGACTCCGCGTACAGCAGATTTCAGCCGTTGGTGGGCAGGTCGAACGAAGTCGATTCTGCTTTTGCGCTTTCTGCCATAAAACTACTGGCGACCGGAGTTTCTACCGAGACCGACGCAGCCTTCGCGCGCGCGATTACAAAACTCGCCGTAGTAGGCGTCGCACAGGAAACCGATACTGCACTAAGTCGCTTCATAGGGTCAATTCCAGTCGGATTGGCCACAGAATCAGATTTTTCAGTAACTGTCCCGATCAGACTAGAGCACGAACGGTTTAAGATATACATGTGGAGACGAACGGCCTAAAATGTCAGGACTTTTACTTGCCCTTCGCACTGCAACCGCGGTTCCGCTCGATCTGACAATATCACAAGAGGGTGTGGGCGGAGTTACGGGAAAATCTCCAACCGTGGCGATTCGCGATGCGTCTACCTTGAACAGTTTCCTAGACTTCAACAGCAATACGTTCAAAACGAGCGGTTGGGGTGAGAAATACCAGACCATGCAGGAGGTCGAGCGCGGCCACTATCAGAGAGCAGTCAATCTTTCGGCGGTTTCATCCCTGACCGCGGGTCAATTCCTGTCAATTGAATACCACGTCGACGACGGCGCTTCTGTGATCGGAGACGACGCGGATCTTATGCTCTTAATCGACTCGCTCCCCGGGACCCTCTCGCCGACCCAGAACCTGATGTTGCTCGAGATGTACGAACTGCTCGGCCTAAATCCGGCCAAACCTCTTGTTGTCGGAACTACTTACCGACGGGTTCCGGCGACGGGCAATACGATTAACCAAGTGATATCCGAGAGCGGCGGGATTGTAACCGTTACCCGCACCTAAGGGCGACGTGGCAATTGTACCCTTAAGCGTCGCGACCGAGGGCGTAAGCTCCAGCATTCTAAACGATCTGGCATGGCTGGGTTGGCTTTCTCCGGAGGTTGTAGCCGACTGCATACACCCCGAACTGGTCGTTCTGGCCGGTACCGAACGGTCCCTGACCACCTTTACCGATCTGGTTCGGACGCCGAGCGTCTTTACAAGCGCCACCGCGGGGCTTGTCGTTGGGACGGCTGCAAGCATCGCCCTGGTCCCCCAAAGCGCATCTACGGCCATCCTGGTGCCACTGGCCCCGGCTTCTAGGGCGATCTCCGTAACCGCGGGTTTGAACGTTAGTCTACAGAAGCCGACCGAATCGACCGTCGCACTTGAACCTACGACCGGAGTTTTACGTACACTGGCGTCGGGGGGAGGGGAGTCTTCGGCGGCCTTGGCAACCGATGCGGATACGGCGGTTGTTATAACCGTTCCAGACGTCTGCTAATTATACTAGCTCTTTCCACTCGACAACGCGAAAACAGCCAAATGGACCAGATTTCTCAGGTCGGAAATCTCCTATTCCAACCTGCTCGCCAGCTTCGTTGAGCAGTTGATGAACCGTCTTTGGTTCAATAAGATTCTCGAAAATCTTGAGTTCGAATTCCGCCCGCCATTCGTCAAACCTGGGCCTATGCCGTAACACCCGACCTTTGGTAGCAGGGATTGTAACCGGTCTAGAATCGACCTCAAAATCCTTCTGGACTCGACCGTCTAGTTTCCGTAGTTTTACTGCGTCATCTACGATCCGAACCGCGGCCGGGACAACATATTTCAGGCTTTTCCGAGACCCGCGTTGTTTGTGGGCCCCTCCGGCCGAAGCGATTGCTTTGGCGATTGAGTACCCGTTGAAGTACAGCCCGCCGTCTTGGTCCCTATAAGCGACCTTTTCGGCTTCTTCGCGAGGAACCCTCTGTTCAACCAATGTTGCGCGAGTTGTCCGCCCTGCCGCCGCTTCGTCACTAAATTTATGCATTAAATACGGGGATGTACCTTCGATCACTACTTTTACTGTTTTCATCGTGGTCCTCAGCCGAGCCATTCCTTGCTTTGCCGCGCCAAGCCCGACCTTGCCATACACGGCCAAACCAGACCTTGCATCGCCCCGCAGGGCCATGCCCAGCACAACTACTTTGATAAGACCTATGTTTGTTCTGTCAATCCCCGTAGCATACCCTTGGTAGGTGAACCGAAGAACCCTTTCTAGTCGCGCAATTGAACTATGTGGTGGTACCACGGGGTTTTCGATTTACGAGGATCCCGAGGGGTTCGGCCGCCTAACAACGGAAGGGCGATGGACCATGAAAGACGGTCACGGTCAGTACCTCTCCTGCTGCGAAGATCTTTTGTCTAGGCTGGCGCTCGAATGTGTCGACCTGAAGCAGAAGTGTCCTTGGGCCAACCGTAAAGACGGCGGAAATACTTGGCTTCCAGGTGAAAACTTAACCCGTGTAAAAAGATTCGCCGCCTACGCCTGGCGCGGCTACTGGCCGGGTTGTAGTTGGGACATCCGTATTGGCGACGGAGTCCAGGTTCTAAACCGGTTCGGACCCCATAGTCTGATAGTAACCGAGATCTCCTACGACCCAAACGGCAACCCGGTAAGCTGTGATACGGCGAATTATGGCCAGTTCCATGCCGTAAATGGAAAGCCACCCGGACCGAGCTGCCGTCTATATATGTCTCAGACGGTTGCAAAGGACGCCCAGGGAAACTGGCGCATTGCGAACAACAAGATCATTGGTCGCCTGGACCTATTAAAAATCCGCGAACACGAACTCGGCATCCCCGAAGAGCAGGACCTTGCCACCGTTCCGATGATTCCCGATATAGTTCCCCCGGGGGGCGACGGCGGTTCCGATGTCACCCGGGTGACGGAACCCGAAGTACGGTCGCTGAAGTTCTGTGTCCACGGCGATGACGTCAAGGTCTGGCAGGCGGTACTTAACCGAGACGGCGCCGGACTCAAGGTCGACGGGATTTACGGACAGAAGACGAAGAAGGCGACGCAGGCATGGCAGGCGTCACACGGGCTCGTAGCAGACGGTGTGGTCGGATCTAAGTCCCGATATGCGGCAGGGCTGTGATGGAACCAACAGCAACCGGCTTGATTGTCGCGGCCGTAATCGGATTGCTTAGCGGTGTAATATCGCTAGTTTTGTTGCCGATGCTGGCTTATATTCAGCGGCGACGAGATAAAGATTTTGACACCATCGTCCAAAAGGTGGATTCGCTTGAGAAGAAGGACGTGGCACACGATGTCGCCCTTACGGCACTTACCGGCAAGCTTGAAACTATCCAACTCATTCATGTCGAGCTACGCGAAATGCGTACTGCAATGCTAAGCCGAGCAGAATTCGAACAGCGCTTCGCCGGCCTAGAGCGCGAGATCAGAGAGAGTCGGCGGAAAGACTGAACTCTTCGGGTTGGGGTACGGCCGATTCGCCAACTGCGATAATCTCCTGAGCAATTGCGAGCGGCCCAGAGTCACCGGCTTTCTGGGCCGTCCGCCACTT
>Ga0075420_100000258_pt1 | contig 39117 bp, 26 predicted proteins | sample SoiMetdeltSBSDD4_FD_75296 | JGI IMG/M metagenome (GOLD analysis project Ga0075420, IMG submission 75296) | Bulk soil microbial communities from a Populus tree surrounding site in Tennessee, USA - Soil MetaG P. deltoides SBSDD4 | ecosystem: Environmental > Terrestrial > Soil > Tree plantation...
CTCTACGAATCCACGGACCGAGAGTATCCGAGGCAGCTCGAGGATTCCGTGCGAGCGTCCCTCATCCGCGGCGCGTGCCGCGAGACGTTTCACAACGTCGAGGTCGTGAACGCCGCGCTGCCCGGGATGTCACTGCCCACGGTCGTGCTCGACCTGCAGCACCGCATCGCGACGCTCGCGCCCGATTACGTCGTGTATTACCCGACGCCGCCACAGTACCTCGACGAGGAAGCGCCGGGCTCGACTCCCGCCGCACGGGCAACGAGTCCGGAGCCGCAGGCAACGCGGGCGCTGTATCCCCGGTCCGCGGCACGACTCCGCAGTCAGGCGAAGACGCTGCTTCCGGAGTTCATTCAGACCGCGCTTCGGCGACGTGAAGTGGACAGGGTCGTCAAGGACCGCCCGGATGGGTGGCGGTTCACGCGCGTGCCCGAGGAGCGTCTCGAGATGTTCGATCGTGACCTCCGCCGAGTCGTCGGCGCCATCCGCGCGACGGGCGCGGCGCCGGTACTCGCGACGAACACGAACGCCTTTCTCGGGAGCCAGCCCGCTTCTGCCGACATGCTCTACGCGTGGGAGCGGTTCTATCCACGCGCGACCGGCGAGGTCATTCTGGCGTTCGACGCCTCGGCCCGCGCGGTCATCCGAGACGTTGCACGGGATTCGGTGACCGCCCTGGCCGACATCGAACCTGCCGTGAGGGGGCCATCCGCATTCGCCGACTTCTCCCACTTCACCGATTCAGGTGCCGGGGCGGTCGCCGGCGTCATGGCGCGGACGATAGTCGCCGAGGCCGAGCGGACCGGGTGCGTTACGGGGTCACGCCAGCCGGTCCCTACGACAGCCCAGGTGTTGCGACCCTAGCCAATCAGGGTTCGCCGACAACGAGTGTGGCGCCGACGCCTCAAGTGAGCTCACCACCTGGCTGACACGAGTCCGGGCCGTCACTTACGCGTTCGATGAGGCGTCTAAGGGTGGCATCCGATGGTATTGGAGTTGCCCCCGGTACCCGCGACGCCGCTCCCACAACCCGGCTATTTTCCCAATTCGTTCTCGCCCCGGAGGACCTGGCCTTACCCATGGCCCCGAGGTTCGAGGGCAATGACTCGGTCGAGAGGGTAACGATCACAAAGATGCCAGTGCTCGTTCGGTGCTCCGCCCCCTTCCCCTGGTGAGCGGCGACCCTTTGCTTCGACTGACCACGCTTCGCGGGAGAAGTTGGGACGAACTCCGGGAACGCTCGGCGCAATTGCTGTCGAGCCGACTCGAGAGGGCGGAGCCTATCGCCCGGCGGCTTCGGCGGCACTCAGCGGCGCTCGACCGGTACGTCGCCGGGCGGCTGCTCACCAGCGCATCCCCGGAATCCCTTCTGGCGGCGTTTCGCGACCGCGAAGCGCCCCGATTCTTCCGGTCGTTCGACCAGCGGGCCGACATGTCCGCCGCGCTACGCCGCCTGGACGGCGACACCACGAGCCGCGTGATTCAGCTGGCGGACCGGATTTGCGCGGGTTACGCGAATCTGCTCGGATACGAGGACGTTGCGATCGGTGTGAAGCCCGACTGGCACCGCGATCCGCTGCTGGAGGTGCGCGCGCCGCTGACGCACTGGAGTCGAATCGCGTTCCTCGACCCGGCCGTGGTCGGTGACCACAAGCTGGTCTGGGAGCTGAACCGCCATCAGTACTTCGGAATACTCGGCCGCGCCTATTGGCGCACCGGCGACGAGCGGTACGCGGCGCAGTTTGCCAGTCACGTAGAAAGCTGGATCGAAGAGAACCCGGCAAAGTGCGGTGTGAACTGGGCGAGCAGTCTCGAGCTCGCATTTCGGTCGATCAGCTGGTGCTGGGCGGTTCACTTCTTCCGCCACTCACCCGTCCTCACCCCGACGCTGTACGCGAAGATCCTCGGTTCGCTGGACCTCCACGCCAGGCACATTGCCCGCTACCTCTCGACGTACTTCAGCCCCAACACGCACCTGACGGGCGAGGCACTCGGCCTCTATTACATCGGTACGGTGTTCCCCGAGCTGCGACTCGCGAATCGGTGGCGGGAGCTCGGCTGCAGGATCCTCCTCGAGCAGGTGGATCGCCACGTGCTTCCCGATGGTGTGTATTTCGAGCAGACGACGCATTACCACCGGTACACGGCGGACTTCTACACGCATCTGCTCCTGTTGTCGGCGGCTTCCGGGCCGGACCTGTCGGACCGCATCGCGCCGAAGCTCGAGGCGCTGCTCGACTGCTCGATGCACATGACGCGTCCTGATGGGCGCACGCCAGCCGTCGGTGACGACGACGGTGGCCGACTCATGTTCCTGGATGAGCGGGAGCCTAACGACTACCGGGCGACCCTCTCCACGGGTGCGGTGATCCTTCGCCGACCGGACTTCGCGTTCGTCGCCGGCAACCTCGCCGAGGAAACGCTTTGGCTGGTCGGTCCAAGCGCTTCGGCGACGTGGAAGGAAGTCGGGTGTGAAGCGCCGCGGTCGACGTCGCGCGGCTTTCCGGACGGCGGATATTACGTGATGCGAGACGGCTGGACGACGGCATCGCAGTTTGCTGTCGTCGACTGCGGCCCGCATGGGACGCAGAACTGCGGGCACGCCCATGCCGATGCGCTGGCGATCGAGCTGGCGGCCGACGGGCGTTCGTGGCTCGTCGACCCAGGCACGTACTCGTACACGACCGTGCCCGCGGATCGGGACTGGTTCAGGCACGCGGCCGCGCATTGCACGGTCACGGTCGACGGCTCCTCCTCCTCGGAGCCGTCCGGACCGTTCGCGTGGCGCTCAATGGCGACGTCCAGGACGTCGAGCTGGCAGACCCACTCCCGGTTCGATTACTTCGCGGGCACGCACGACGGGTTTGCCCGGCTGTGGCCGGGCGCGACACATCGTCGCGAGGTACTGCATCTTCGCGGGAACTACTGGGTCATTCGCGACCGGGTCACGGCGAACGGGAAGCATGACGTGAGTCACCACTTCCAGTTCGCGCCTGACGTCGAGGTCGCGGTCACCGCGACGGACACTGTGGTTGCGACGTCAGCGTCACCGCTGGCCACACTGCGTCTGCACGCGCTCGCGGATGCCGGCCGTTTCACGGTGCAGACCCGATGGGTGTCGCCGGCGTATGGAGTGCGAGCGCCGGCTCCGAACGCCGCGTTTACGGTCACGGCAGACGGGCGCACGGACGTCGTGACGCTCGTCCTTCCCGGGAGCACCGTGTCCGCAGGTGCACAGGTGACGCGCGCCAGGGCCGGCACTACCAGCGTCTTGCAGGTCCGCGACCCGGACATCATCGACGTGCTCCTCCTCGATGCGACGAACGGTGCGGCCGCGTCCGGTGTGTCAGCCGAGGCGGAGTGGGCGTGGGTGCGGCTTTCCGCCGAGACGGGGGAGCCGGTGGAGTTCGTGTTGTTAGGCGGCCGCTCCCTTCACGTCGGAGACTCGAGCATCGTGTTCCCGAACCCGGTGCGCTTTGCCGCCGGACGACGCCACGCCGACGGCTGGGCGATCGAGTCCGACGCCGTTGGTACACGGGCCGAGCGCGGCGCATTCGCCGACGGCCGGTCCCGCTCCACGGTTACGAGGTAGCCGGTACCATGTGCGGCATCTGCGGGTTCGTCACCCCCGATACGAACGTCGCGATCGATCGGTGCGATGTCATCAAGATGCGCGACGTCATCACGCATCGCGGCCCCGACGACGCCGGAGTGTTCGTCGCGCCGGGGGTCGCGCTCGGCCACCGGCGACTCAGCATCGTCGACCTGTCGGGCGGCCATCAGCCCATGGCCATCGAGGACGGCGCACTGCAGATCGTGTACAACGGCGAGGTGTTCAATCACACGTCCATCCGCGCCGACCTCGAGGCGCGCGGGCACCGCTATCAGACGCGCTCCGATACGGAGTCGGTGCTCCGGGCGTACGCGGAGTACGGCGAGTCGTCGCCGCAGCACCTGCGCGGGATGTTCGCGTACGCGATCTGGGATGATCGGACCCGTACGCTGTTCCTCGCCCGCGACCGGTTCGGCGTCAAGCCGATGTACTACGCCACGATGCCCGATGGCCGCCTGTACTTCGCGTCGGAGATCAAGGCGATCCTCGCGAGCGGCGTCGTCCGACCGGAGCTCAACCTGACGGCACTGCCCGATTATCTCGCGAACCACGCGCCGTCAGGCGACGAAACGCTGTTCGCCGGCATCCGCCGACTCCCGCCCGGGCACACGCTCACCTGGCGCAACGGCACCATCCGCATCGCCCGGTACTGGGACCTCGATCTCAACGCGCCACAGGAAACGCGATCCGAGCGCGAGCTCGTCGCCGAGTATCGGGACCGGCTCCGCGAAGCGGTGCGGCTGCGCCTCATGGCGGACGTGCCGTTAGGCGTCTTTCTCTCCGGCGGTATCGATTCGGCTGCGATCACCGCGCTCATGAGTGAGCTCGTGAAGGAGCCGATCAAGACGTTCTCGGTCGCGTTCGCGGAGCGAGAGGCGAACGAGCTGGAGTACGCCCGCCTCGTCGCGAATCGGTTTCACACGGACCATCACGAGGTCGTCGTCACGCCGCGCGAGTTTTTCGGTGTGCTCCCGACGCTGCTGTGGCACGAGGACGAGCCTATCGCGCACCCGTCGAGCATTGCGCTCAACTTCGTGTCGCGGCTCGCGTCGCAGCACGTGAAGGTCGTGCTCACCGGTGAGGGGAGCGACGAGTCGCTCGCCGGCTACAACAAGTACCGGGCGACGATCTACAACGAACGCGCGGCGATGTGGTACGCCCGCGGCGTCCCTGCGCCGGCACGCGCGCTCGTTCGCCGCGGCGTCGGCATGCTCCCGCGTGGGTCGGGCGTCCAGCGAAAGGCGCAGCGCACCTTCCTCGCACTGCCGGGCGGGCTCGAAAGCCTCTACTTCGACAACTTCGCTGTGTTCTCGCGGGCATCGCAGCAGACGCTGCTCAGCTCGGCCACGCGCTCGGCGCTCGGAGCGATCGACCCGTATTCAGCCGCGAAGGCCGCGTTGTCACGCGCGAACGGCGCGCCGCTGCTCGCGCGACTGCTCTACGCCGATACGAAGACGTATCTGCACGAGCTGCTCATGAAGCAGGACCAGATGAGCATGGCGGCGTCCATCGAGAGCCGGGTGCCGTTCCTCGATCACCCGCTCGTCGAGTTCGCGACGCGGCTTCCGGCCCGGCTCAAGCTGCGCGGGCTCACGACGAAATACGTGCTCCGCGAAGCAATGCGCGACACGCTTCCGCCCGAGATCCTCACGCGAAAGAAGATGGGGTTCCCGGTGCCGATCGATGCATGGTTCCGCGGCCCGTTCCGCCCGGTCGTCGACGAGCTCGTGCTTGGTCCGCGCGCCATTGAGCGCGGTCTCTTCGACCCGGCGTCGCTCCGCACGCTCGTTGCCGATCACGACTCCGGCCGAGCCAGGAACGGGCAGCGCATCTGGTCGCTGATCAACCTCGAGCTCTGGCACCGCATCTTCATCGACGGCGAATCAGCCTCCGACATCCAGCTGTGATCTTCCGCGAGCCCAACACGCCGTGCGCATAGTCTGGCTCAAGACGGAGCTTCTTCACCCGATCGACAAGGGTGGAAAGATTCGCACGTACCAGATGCTGCGCGAGCTGCGTCGCGAGCATGAGGTCACGTACCTCACGCTGGACGACGGACAGGCCGCGCCCGACGCGCTCGAGCGTGCCAGCGAGTACGCGCACGAGGTCATTCGCATTCCGTTCCGCCAGTCGCCGAAGCGCACGCCGCGGTTCTACGCCGAGCTCGCGCGGAACGTCGTCTCGCCATTGCCGTTCGCGATCGCGAAGTACCGCTCGCCCGAGATGCGCGCAGCCATTCGCTCGCTGCTGCAACGCGGCGAGGCCGACGTGCTCGTGTGCGATTTCCTCTTCCCGAGCATCAACGTCGACCGCGACATCCCCTGCCCGACCGTGCTGTTCCAGCACAACGTCGAAGCTGCCATCTGGGCGCGTCACGCGCAGGTCGCGTCGCATCCGCTCAAGAAGATGTACTTCGGCGAGCAGTGGCGGCGCATGCGCTCCTTCGAGGGCGCGGAGTGCCGTCGATTCGACCATGTCGTCGCCGTGTCGCTCGAGGATGAAGAGACGTTCCGCCGCGACTACGGCGTGCAGCAGGTGTCGAACGTGCCGACCGGCGTCGACACCGACTATTTCCGCCGCTCCCGCACTCGCGAGCCGCGGCCGAACTCGCTCGTCTTCACGGGATCCATGGACTGGCTCCCTAACGAGGACGCGATCACGTTCTTCGCTCGCGAGGTGTTGCCGCTCGTGCGCGCGCAGGTGCCAGACGTCACCGTCACCGTGGTGGGGCGCAACCCGCCCGCGCACATCCGTGCGCTGGCCGCGGAAACGCCCGGCATCCGCGTCACGGGCTCTGTGCCCGACGTACGGCCGTATCTCGAGGAAGCGTCCGCGTTCATCGTACCGATCCGCATCGGCGGCGGGACGCGCCTCAAGATCTACGAGGCCATGGCGATGGAGCTGCCTGTCGTGTCGACCACGATAGGCGCCGAAGGGCTCCCGCTTCGGCCGGGGGTCGACGCCATGATCGCCGATGAGCCGGCTGCGTTCGCGTCCGCGGTCGTCTCGGTGCTGCGCGACCCGGCGCAGGCATCGTTCATCGGGCGCAATGCCGCCGAGCGAGTACGACGTGAGTTCAGCTGGCAACGTGTTGCGGCCGCCTTCGGCGAGATCTGCGAGGCCGTGACCTCTCAACACCGACCGGAACAACTCCCCGTTTGATGACTACGACGATCAGCGTGTTTGGCCTTGGGTACGTGGGGTGCGTGTCGGCCGCGTGCTTCGCGAAGGAAGGGTTCGACGTCATCGGCGTCGATGTGACGGCGTCGAAGGTCGACATGGTGAACTCCGGGAAGGCGACGATCGTCGAAGCCGGGATCGGCGAGCTGGTCGCCGAGATGGTTCAGACGAAGCGCCTGCGCGCCACACAGGACGTGCGCGAAGCGATTCACGCGTCGTCGCTCGCGCTCATCTGCGTCGGCACGCCCAGCCGGGCGAATGGAAGCCTCGACCTCCGCTACGTCGAACGCGTGAGTCGAGAGATCGGCGAGGCGCTCCGCGACAAGCCCGAGCATCTGACTGTCGTTGTGCGCAGCACGGTGCTCCCCGGGACCACACAGGAAGTCGTGATCCCCGCGATCACGGCAGCCTCGGGAAAGCAGCTCGGCCGCGACTTCGACGTCTGCATGAATCCCGAGTTTCTTCGCGAGGGGACGTCGATCGCCGACTTCTTCGACCCGCCGATGACGGTCATCGGGGCGGACAGCGAGGAAGCCGCGACGCGCGTCGCGGCGCTGTACGCGTCGCTGGCGGCCCCCGTGCACAAGACCGCAACGCGCGTCGCCGAGATGATGAAGTACACGTCGAACTGCTACCATGCGCTCAAGGTTGTCTTCGCGAACGAGATCGGCAGCGTGTGCAAGGCGCTCGGCGTCGACAGCCACGAGGTGATGCGCTTGTTCGCCGAGGACAAGAAGCTGAACATCTCGGCAGCATACCTGAAGCCGGGATTCGCGTTCGGCGGTTCGTGCCTGCCGAAGGATCTGCGCGCCGTCGTGCACCGCGCGAAACAGGCCGACGTCGATGTGCCCGTGCTCGCGGCGACGCTCGAGAGCAATCGGCGCCAGGTGGAGCGCGCGTTCGAGATGGTGCTCGCGACGGGGCGACGCAAGGTCGGCGTGCTCGGGCTCAGCTTCAAGGCCGGAACCGACGACCTGCGCGAGTCGCCGCTCGTGACGTTGATCGAGCGCCTCATCGGAAAGGGGCTCGACATCGCCATCTACGACAGCGCGGTGTCCGAAGCCCGCGTCATCGGTGCAAACAAGGACTACGTCGAGAAGGAGATCCCGCACATCTGGTCGCTCATGCGCGGGTCGGTGGCGGACGTGCTCGCCGCGAGCGACGTGATCGTCGTCGGGAACGGCGCGCGCGAGTTCAAGTCGATCGAGTCGCAGCTTCGGCCGGACCAGACCGTCATCGACCTCGTGCGCAGCTTCGGCCGACGCACGTCGGACAACGGCTACCAGGGAATCGCGTGGTGAGAGTGTCCGCAACGCGGTTTGCCATGGGGCGAAGATGAGTGACGAGCGGCTTCGCACGCTCCTCATCTGTCATCACGACGCGCCCATCCATTACGACGGGCTCGCGCGATGGATGGCGTCTTGGTCCGACCTCGTGGGGATCGTAATCCTCGAGGAGCGGCGCGGGCTGCTCTGGCGCCGCCTCAAGCGCGAAGCGCGCCGGGTTGGCGCGCTGCGCGTGCTCGACGTGCTCGCCTTTCGCTTCTACTACAAGGCTACCCTCGCCAGCCGCGACGGCGTGTGGCTCGAGCAGGCGCTCGGCGACCTGCGCTCGCGTTACGCGGCGCCCGTGGGTGTCCCGGTGATCCGGTCACACAGCGCCAACACGCCCGAAGTCGAGTCGTTCGTTCGAGCCCGAGCGCCGGACATGACGCTCGCGCTCTGCAAGCAGATCATCCGGCCGGGCGTGTTCACGATCCCGACCCACGGGACGTTCGTCTTCCACCCCGGAATCTGTCCCGAGTATCGAAACGCCCACGGCTGCTTCTGGGCGCTGGCGAACCGCGACCTGTCGCGGGTGGGCATGACGCTGCTGCGCATCGACCGCGGTGTCGATACGGGCCCGGTGTTCGGCTACTTCAGCTATGCGTTCGACGAGCGCGCAGAGTCACACATCGTGATTCAACATCGCGTCGTGCTCGACAATCTCTCCGCGTTGGCGGACCGCTTACGCGCCGTCGCCGCGGGAACCGCAACGCCAATCTCCACGGCAGGGCGAAGCTCCGGGGAGTGGGGCCAGCCGTGGCTCACACGGTATCTGCGCTGGCAGCGAGCCGCGAAGCGAGTCGAGAGTGCGCCTCGTCACGCTTGAGTATCACGACCTGATCGTCGACGACGCTCCGGACGCCAGCGGCTTTCCAGGGGCGTCCGCGGCATCGTACAAGCTCAGCGACGACGAGTTCGTCAGGCACCTGCACGCGCTCTCGCCTCGCGGGGGCGTGGGCGGCGAGATCAGGGCTGTTCTCCAGGCGAAACACGACACCAACCGACCGCCCGTCGTGCTGACGTTCGACGACGGCGGCGCCTCGGCGATGCGCATTGCCGACCATCTAGACCAGTTCGGCTGGTGCGGGCATTTCTTCATCGCCAGCGATTGCCTGGGCCGTTCGGGATTTCTGTCCGAGGGACAGGCGCGTGAGCTGCACACCCGTGGGCATGTCGTCGGGAGTCATTCGCGAACCCATCCACTGCGGATGGCGGCATGCCCGACGGAGATGATCGCGGAGGAGTGGCGCGTGAGCGTGGACCGACTCGCCAGCGCGCTCGGCGCGCCCGCGCCCGTTGCGTCGGTTCCGGGCGGATATTTCTCCCGTGAGGTCGCGCAGCTCGCCGCTGCCGCGGGGATTCGTGTCCTGTTCACGTCGGAACCGTCCACTCGGCTCGCGACAGTCGACGGATGTACGGTGATCGGGCGGTTCACCGTGCGGAGATGGACGTCGGCCACGAACACGCGCGCGCTCGTCGATACGTGGCCTGCGGCGCGGGCGTCGCAGTGGATGTCGTGGACCGCCAAGAAGGTCGTGAAGGCCGCTGCCGGCGGCGCATACCTTCGCGCGCGCGAGCGCATGTTCGGCGAGTAGTCATTCTTCGGGACTCAGGCGTATGTGCGGAATTGCTGGAATAGCCGGGGCTGACGATACCGCTGCAGCGCAGACTGCGGTGCAGCGGATGACGGACGCGCTGTCGAGGCGCGGGCCGGATAGTGACGGCGTCGCGTGTTATTCGGTGGCGTTCCTCGGGCATCGCCGTCTCGCGATCTTCGATCTCAGTCCGGCGGGCCATCAGCCGATGGCGTCGGATGAGCGCGACGTGGCCATCGTGTTCAATGGGGCGATCTACAACTTCCGCGAGCTGCGCGACGAGCTGCGGTCGGCGGGGTACACGTTCCGAAGCAACACGGACACCGAAGTTCTGATCCAGGGATACCGCGCGTGGGGGATCGACCGGCTCGTCAATCGACTCCGCGGCATGTTCGCGTTCGGCCTCTGGGACGACCGTTCTCGCACGCTGTTCCTGGTTCGGGATCGCCTCGGCGTGAAGCCGCTGCTGTACTCGCGGCGAGGGAACACGATTGCGTTCGCGTCGACCCCACGGGCGTTGCGCGCAGGAGGCTGGGCCGGCGACGTCGATGCGCAGGCCGTCGCCGAGTTTCTGGAGTACGGCTACGTGACCGAGGAACGCGCGATTTACGAAGGGGTGAGCAAGGTCCTTCCGGCATCCATCGTCGAGTGGAGCAGCAACGGACGCATATCCACCCGGCGCTATTGGTCTCCGCCGGAGCCGACACAGGCGAACGTGCGCTTCGATGATGCCGTCGCTCGGACCGAGGAGCTGCTGCTCGCCGCCGTCGAAACACGCTTGCACGCCGACGTTCCGGTCGGAGCGCTGTTGAGCGGGGGCATCGACTCGGCGCTCGTGTGCTGGGCGATCGCGAAGCTCGGGGCCGATCTCACGGCGTTCACCGTCAGCACACCGGGCCATGCCGATGACGAGGCGGACGATGCGCGGGCGACCGCGGAGGAGCTCGGGCTCCGGCAGCAGGTGTTGCCTCTGTCCGAGGTGGACTTCGACAGCGTGCGACGGCTCACGGCCGCCTACGCCGAACCGTTCGCCTGCGAGTCGGCGTTAGGCATGCTGCGGGTGTCGGAGGCCGTCGCCGGCTCGGGAACGAAAGTGCTGCTCACCGGCGACGGCGGCGATGACGTGTTCCTCGGATACCCGCGGCACCGTCATCTCCTGACCGTGGAGCGTATCGCGCGGGTCATGCCCTCCGTGGCGACGCCGCTCTGGCGCGCGGCGCGATCGGTGATCCCGAAGGTCGGTGCGCTGCGGCGTGGCGTTCACTTCGTCGACTATGTCACCGGCGGGTTACCCGCTTTCCTCGCGGCGCACCCGGGGCTCGACGACTTCCGCGCCCACGGCTTGCTCGGCGAGCGGCTCGCGACGGCGCGCGTCGCGCACGCCAATGCTCCATGGTCGGTGCGTGGCGGGCGCCGCGTCCTCGAGTCGTATCTCGCGCACGACCTCGGGGCTCAATTCGTTTCGGAGTATCTGACGAAGGTCGACGGCGCCACGATGTACTACGCGCTCGAGGCGCGGTCGCCATTCTTCGATCAGACACTGTGGGAGTACGCATCATCGCTCCCCGTGGAGACGCGTCTCCACGGCGGCCAGCTGAAGGCCGTGCTGCGGGAAATCGCGCGCCGCCGCATTGGCCCGCGCGTCGCCGCCGGACGCAAGCGCGGATTCAGTATTCCCGTCTCGAGTTGGATGGCGGGCCGGTGGCGCAGTGCGGCCACGGCGTCACTCACCGACTCGGTCCTCGCCCGCGACGGATGGACGCGGGCGGACGCTGTCCGGCGCTCATTGAGCGACCCATCGTCGAGCCCTCGGCTTCGGAGACAGCTCTGGTACCTCTGGGTACTCGAGGAATGGATGCGCTCGGAGCAGACGCTGGAGCCTCGCCCGGTTCACCTTCCAGCGTCGCTGCCAGTCGCGAGCTGAAAGTCCTCGCGCATGATGCGCCGGAGGACATCGAGGTAGTGCTCCGTCGAGTACTCGCGCCGGGCCAGGTCCGAGCCGAAGCTGCCGAGTCGGCGACGCAGATCCCGATCGCCAGCGAGCTGCACAAGGCGGTCGTGGAGCTCGTCGACGGATGACACGCAGTATCCGGCCTTGCCTTCGGGAATCACATCCTGAGCGGAGCTGAGGACTCGCGGCGGATCGTTCCGCAGCCCAATGCACGGAAGTCCCATCAGCATCGCCTCCGCGTAGACCATCCCGAACGACTCGATCGCGCTCGGAAGCACGAAGACGTCCGAGGCGGCAAGCCACGGTGCGGGATCCGTGTGACCGGCGAAGTGGATGCGCCCGCGAGCGCTGCTCGCTTCGGCTTTTGCCCGCAGGTCCGGCGCCGCCGGGCCGTTCCCGACGACGACGAGGTGCACGCTCGGTGCCATTCGCGCGACGGCGTCGATGACCCAGTCGATGTTCTTCCATGACACCAGCCGGGCCACGCTCGCCACCAGCGTGGCGTCGGCCGGTATGCCTAACGTGGCGCGCATGTCGGGATGCGGCACCTCTGGATCGAACCGGCCCTGATCCACACCGTAGGGAAGGATCGTGAAGAACCGGCTCGGCAGGCCGAAATGACGCTCACGCTGCTCGGCGACAAGCCGGGTGGACACGATGTGCACCCACCGCGGCGACGCGTACGACCGACGCTCCTGGCGGTCGGCTGCGGCGGCCGCGAGACGGCGGTAGATAGCCGGACGCCCGACGTCCTCCTCCAGCACTTCGCGAGCCGTGATCACGGCTCCCGTGTGGGATGCCATGGGCGTATCGCCGTGGAGCTCGCGCCAGGCCAGTCCCATCGCGGTGTTCTGTGTGTACACGAAATGCGGTCGCGGTACCTGAACGCGGGCCATGGCGCGCCTGGTGTCGGCAACAGCCAGGAGACTGTCGATCCGCCACAGAAAGCGGCGTGACGGAGGCTCCGTGGCTTGAACGACGTTCACGGCGGGCGACAGCATGGACGTGTCGGCGCGGTAGGCGAACAGCGTTACGCGCGCCCACGTCGACTCGGCGAGCGCGTTGATGACGGCGAGCGTCGCTTGCGCTGCGCCAGCCTGGTCGCGGCCGATGTACGTGGCGAGAACGAGAACGTCGACGGGTGCAGACGACATGCGGGCTCGAAGCGGGTGATCGTCTCGTGTGGGGCTGGCCAAACATAACGTCCCCTGGACTACGGCCGTCCGCGACGGATGCGAGAAAAGAAGCTCCCCACCGACCGAATGGCCGGTGGGGAGCTTGCCGTTCGTCGCGTGGCCCGCGTTAGGGCCTGCCGACCCGGTAGCCGATGAACCGCCAGCTGCCGTGGTACATCTGATTGAACTGCTTCGAGCCCTCGACGTAGCCAAGGTCGACGCCGCCCTTGAAGACCTGGTTCCCGCGATCACGGTAGGCGACATCCCCGGTCATCGAGTACACCCACCCGAACGCGTTCACCATCATCAGGTTCAGGTCCCCGGCCGGATACCGTCCACCCGCCCAGTTCGGGTCGATCGGCGACGTGTAGCTCCACTCGTAGTAGGCGAACGTCGGCGAGCTCTCACGGTGGCCGAGCCACACGTTCGCCCAGTTGTAGTCGAGATTTCGCTTGACGGCGGAGAGAATGCGCGCGTCCTGCGAGACGAACTGGTAATACAGAATCAGCGCGTCGTTCAGCAGGCCGTCCATGAACGGCTTCTCGGCGCCACCCGACGTGACGTCGCGGTACGAGCCATCGGGGTTCTGCGCCTGGAGGATCAAGTCCAGTGCGATCTTCGCCTTCTCCGCCCAGGTGCCCGGCACGGCCGCAACCACGCCGCCCTTGCCGTACCCGGTGGCTGGACCGTTCTGCGGCGCGTTGATCGCGTGCGAGAGCACGAAGGCTTGCAGCACGCGTGCGCGCCAGCGGTTCTCGGCGGTGCCGACGGTGAGCGGGTCGGCGAGTGTCGCACCGATCGGGCTCTGCGTCCGGGCCGTCCCCGGCAGGCCCATCGTGGTCATCTTGTTCATCTCGTTGACCATGTGCAGCGCGCCGACCCACTCCGCCGAGTAGCCGACGGCCTGGCGCGACTTCTCGTCACCGGTCAGGAGGTAGTGCAGCGCGAGCCCGAACGGCATGTGCCAGTACGTCGACGAGTTGTACGTGTACGGCATCGCCTGCGACTCGAGGAACTTCGTGCGGTAGTCGATCGCGATCGCGCTCCCGCGGTCGAGGTAGGTCTGGTTCCCGGTCCGAGCGTACCAGACGAAGTACGTCGCGGCGCGGTCGTAGTAGTTCGCGTACTCCCAGTTGGCGCCATGCGCCGCCCAGTGATAGTCCGCGAACCGCGGGAAATCATCCTCGTACTCGCCGAACATCGCGCCTAACGCGCGCGACTCGGCCACCGTGGGAATGGGGCCGGCGAGCAGCCGCACGCCGGCGAGCCCGGTCGGCACGGGGCCCGGCGGTGGGGGTGGGGGCGGCGGCGTGACGAGCGCGGTCACGGTCAGCGTCTGCGACCCGGTCTTGCCACCGCCGGTCGCGATGATCGACGCCGTACCCGCGGCGATGGCGTTCACGGCACCCGAACCCGAGACCGTGGCGACGTTCGTGTTGGAGCTCGACCAGGCGAACGAGATTCCGCCCATCGGGTTGCCACTCGCGTCCTTGGCGATTGCCGTCGCGGCGGTGGAGCCCCCGACCTGCACCGAGGAGCTTGCAAGCTGAACGGTGATCGACGCGACCGTCGGCGGCGGCGGTGGTGCGGTGACCGCGGCAACCGTCATTCCGAGCGTGCCGGTCTTCCCTTCGCTCGTCGCCGAGATCGTCGCCGACCCCGCGCCGACCGCGGTCACGACGCCGGTGACCGAAACCGTCACGACCGTCGGATTCGAGCTGGACCAGCCGATCGAGCGACCGGTGATGGTGTTCCCGCTCGCGTCCTTCAGCGTCGCGGTGATCTGGGCAGTCTGCCCCACCTGCAGCGACGTCGACGGCGCCGAGAGGCTGACGGACGACACCGGTGATACTGGCGGCGGATTGACCGCGAGCGTCTGCATGCCGACGACGCCGTCGATCGTTGCGGCGATCGTGACCGAACCAGCCTTCGTCGTGGTCACCGCACCGGTCGACGAGACCGTCGCGATCTCCTCGTCCATGCTGGACCAGGACACGGCGCCACCGGTGATGACGGTCCCCACCGCATTGCGAGCGACGGCGGTGGCCTGTGTGGATTGGCCGGTGACCAGCGTGGTGTGCTGCAGCGTCACGGTGACCGTCGCGACGGTGTTGGTCGGAGCCGAGACCGTGACGGGCACGGACGCGGAGACGCCGTCTGCCGTCGCCGTCACCGAGGCCGTACCGGCGGCGCGGGCCGTGACGAGACCGGTCGTCGAGACCGTCGCGATATTGCTATCGTCGCTGGACCACGTGACCGGCCGGCTGAGCGTGGCGCCGTTCGCATCGCGCACCTGCGCCCCGAACTGCGCCGTTGCGTTAGGCGCCAGCGTCGCGCCGCTGGGGTTGATGACGATGGCGGTGGCTGCCGGCGGCGTCACCGCGAGCGACGCCGTCGCGGTCTTGCCTTCGGAGATCCCGGTGATCGTGACGGTGCCGGGTGCGATCGCGGTCACGAGCCCCGCGGAGTTGACGGTGACAACGGCGGGGTTCGAGCTCTGCCACGCGATCGTGCGCTGGGTGAGGACGTTCCCGTCCGCATCCTTGAGCGTCGCGGTCGCCGTGGTCGTCTGGCCGGCGGACAGCGATGGCGCGCCGAGCGACACCGCGATCGTCGCGACCGGCACAGCGAGCACGTTGATGGTTGCGCTGGCGCGCTTCCCTTCGACCTGCGCCGTGATGACCGCGCTGCCCTTCGCGGAGCCCGTGACGGTTCCGTCGCTGACCTGGGCGACGGATTCGTTGGACGATCGCCAGTTCAGCCTCTTGCCGCTGAGCGTGCGCCCCATCTCGTCGAGCACGCGCGCATCGAGTACGACGGACTCTCCGGGATCGATCGTACTGTTGGTCGGCGTCAGGGTGACGGCGTCGACGTTGTTCCTGTTGACGCGCACGGCCGCCGCCGACGTGACCTTATTGATGGTGGCCGTGAGGGTGACATCGCCGACGCCGAGCGTTTCGACCACGCCGTCCGCATTGACGGTGGCGATGGCGGGGTCGGACGACGCCCAGGCGACCTCGGCACCGCTGAGCGCGGCGACCTGGCCGGCGCTGGAGGCCGAGACGCTGAGCTGCAGCTTTTCACCCAGCATGACGCTGGCGGCGTTAGGCGTCACGCGGAACGGAACGACCTCCGCGATGACGACGATGCGCGCGGTGTCGGCCGCATCGCCGGAGCGGGCGATGATGCGTGCGGTGCCCGTGGTAATGGCCGTCACCAGACCGGCGGTGCTGACGCTGGCGATGGTCGGTTCCGCGCTACTCCACTGCACCTCGGCGGTGCTGGGGGCGCCTTGCTGATCGACGACGCGGGCAGTCAGCTGACGCGATTGCCCGATGCGAATCGAATCGAGCTCCAACGAGATCGTGACGCGGCCCGAGCCCGTCGGGGGTCCGCCGATACGGGGCGCTGTTCCGTCGTCGCCCGCACACCCGGCAGCGACGACCGTCGCGCCGGCAAGCAGCCACGCCGTGGCAGTCCGAGAGATCGAGAACATCGTACTCCTCCTCAGGTCTGTTCGGCGGCTCGGCCGGCGTGACACGCGAACCTTCGCGTGCGGTAGCCCCGGAGCTTTGCGTCGCCGTCTTTCGACGGGTTTGCCTTTGTCGCACCCGTGAAGGGGGAGCGATCTTTGCCGGTCAATTTTTCCGCGTGCTTTCCAGGCCTCGCTGGTCTGTGCTGTGCACTCGTTCCCCGGACGACGCGATATTTTTTCGCGTCACGTTAGGGTGTTCTATTGCAACGAGTTGCCGCATTTTGCGGCACCGTCGTGAATGGCTCACGTTCTCGCTGTGCGGCGCGTCGCAATTCTGCGACGTCTTTCGTCCGGGCGATGCGCGCTCGCGACAGCGCCGCACATCACGTTAGGCAGGCGTCGTGTCGCAGCGGCGCGACAGCGTGAGACACCGGACGACACGAAACGGGGGTGAGTCGCCGAAGCGACTCACCCCCGCCAAATTGTCCGCGCAATTACAGTCGTATCGTCCGCTATTCCCGGCCCGTTCGATACACGAGATAGCGATAGCTCGACGTGTACGACTGATTGAACTGCTTCGAGCCGGCCAGGTACGCGTCGGGAATGTGGCGGAACACTTCGTCGCCTCGATCGCGATACGTGGGATCGTTCGTTCGCACGTACACCCAACCGAACGCGCTCACCATGAGGCCATTCAGATCCACGGCCGAGTAGCGCCCGCCCGCCCAGTTGGCATCCACCGGCGATGTGTAGCTCCACTCGTAGTACGCGAAGCTGTCGCCTAACCACGTGTTCGCCCAGTTGTAGTCGAGGTTCCGCTTGACCGCCGAGAGAATCCGCGGGTCCGGCGAGACGAACTGGTAGTAGAGGATCAACGCGTCATTCAGCAGCCCGTCCATGAACGGCTTCTCGGCGCCACCCGACGTGACGTCCCGATACGAGCCATCCGCGTTCTGCACCTTGAGAATCAGCTCGAGCACCGTCTTCGCCTTTTCCGCCCACGTGCCGGGAAGCGCCGGGACCATGCCGCCCTTGCCGTAGCCGGTCGCGGGCCCGTTCTTCGGCGCGCCGATCGCGTGTGAGAGGACGAACGCCTGGAGCACTCGCGCGCGCCAACGATTCTCGGCCTCGCCCACCTTGATCGGATCGGACAGCGTCGCGCCAATCGGCGACTGCCTGCGCGCGGTGGCCGGGAGCGGCATCGTTTTGGTTGCGCCGATCGCCGGGATCATGTGCGCGGCACCGACCCATTCGGCGGAATAGCCGACCGCCTGTCGCGACTTCTCGTCGCCGGTGACGAGGTAGTGAAGCGCGAGCCCCATCGGCATGTGCCAGTACGTCGACGCGTTGTACGTGTACGGCATCGCCTGCGACTCGAGAAAGTTCTTCCGGTACGCGACCGCAATCTGGTTGGCGCGCTCGAGGTACTCCGGATTGCCGGTCCGAGCCCACCAGACGTAGTAGATCGCGGCGCGGTCGTAGTAGTTGGACTGCTCCCAGTTCGAGCCGTGGCTCCTCCAATGCTGGTCCGCGTATTTCGCGAAGGACTTCTCCCATTTGTCGATGTCCTTCGCGCCCAGTCTGCCCACGGTCCAACCGCTCCCCGGACCCTCGGACAGCGGCGGAATGGGACCGGCAAGCCACTTCACGCCTTCCACACCTTTGCGAAGCTGGCCCTCCGCGATCTGCGGTGCGGCCGGCGGCGTTACGGAATCGACCACCGTCGCCGACTCGACTCGCACCGACGTCGTGTACGTCTGGCAGGGCCGCACCGTGGCGCGTTTGCGCGTGCCGGCGCCGCGAAGCGGACGCATGCAGAGCGTGGCGCCCGCGGTCGCATCGCCCGGTGTGAGCGCGCGTGCGATACCGGCCGCAGTGATCTCGACGACTGTCGAATCGCTCGCGTGCCAGGTCAGCGACGCGCCGGGGACGGTGAGAAGCGATAGCTGGAACGGGTGGCTCAGCTGCGTTGAATCGCCAACCTGAAGCGTGACGGCAGCCGTTGCAGCGACATTCGCCGCTGGAGCGGGTTCCATGACTTTCGGTGGTGCGCTGACGGAATCGGCTTGGCAAGCCGCCGTCGCGGAGAGAACGATCGCGAGAAGCACGCGTGTAGGCTCCGTTCGGCAAGGCCGCATGCGGGTCTCCAAGCAGGGGGTTCGTTCGGCGGCCCAGCCGGCGTGACACGCGGACTTCGCGTGCGGTAGCCCTGGCGGCTTTGCGTCCTCGACTTTCGGCGAGTTTGCCTTTGTCGCGTGCCCCCCTTTGGAGGGCGTGCGATCCTGCCGATCAGTTATAGGCCGAGAACTTGTCCCTCACCTTCGTGGATGACCAGCCAGCCTCAAGAGGCCGAATTCGGTAATTTTGACTGCGAGGCCAACAGTTAGAGAAATCTGAAACTTCCAGCTAATGACCAACTTGCATGCATGAGCCAGATTTTGTCCCCCACGCGAACACGGGCTAGCCGTCGCCAACCCGGCACACTGGCCGATCGTACTAGCACGGGAGACCGGTGAGCCAACGGGCTGACTGAGCGACCAGCGGCCGTTCCACGGGTGCCACAGTTGTACACCAGTACACGTCGCGCGCCCCTGCCCTGCATCCGGTCGGTCCGGATTCCTCAGGTCGGCGGCGCGAGCGCCTCGCCCCGGCGGGCGGCATTCACCGTTTGCCAATACGAGCGCAGTCGAGCCTTGTGGACCGCAATCATGTAGCCAGCGTAGGCGAGCGCCCCGACGGAGACCAGAGCCACGAGCCGGATTGCGACCGGGAGGGATTCAGGAAGCGCCGCCCGGAGCAGAAGCACCACCGCGCTCATGACCGCCGTCCCGCCGAGCGACGGCAGCAGGACACGGATGAACGCCCAAGGGCCCATCTCCAGGAGGCGGAAGGTGTAGCGATAGTCGAGCGGGATCACACACAGCGGGAACGCGAGGATCCACGCCGTCGCCACGCCTGTCGTGCCCCAGCGACTCCCGATGAGGAACGCGACCGGCATGATGATGGCAGCCGCGAGGCTGAAGTTTCGCGCCTGCCGCGTGTGGCCGCGTGCGACGACCACGAGCGGCGGAAGACTCACGATCGACCGGAACCCCGCGTAGAACGCGAGCAGGCGCATCGGAAGAATCGCGTCCACCCATCGATCGCCGAGGGCCGTCAGCACGAACTCCTCGGAAACCAGCGCGAGCCCGATCGAGAGCGGAAAGGTGATGAACGCGAGGCCTTCGGTGAGCGCCAGGAAGTAGCGACGGAGCGCGGCGGTGTCGTGTTGGACGGCAGCAAAGATCGGCGGCGCGACGCGGGTCACCATCACGCTCACCTTCTCGACCGGCACGCTCGCGATGTTCCAGGCGAGCGTGTAGGCGCCTAACGCCGCCTTGCTCAGGACGCGGCCGACGATCATGAAGTCGGCGTTCGAGTACGTGTACCACGCGAGTGTCGAAACCACGACATCGCGCCCGAACCGAACCGACCCACGGAGTGGGCCGAGGTCCCGGGAGATCACGGGCGCAACGGGCGACGACACGACCGCCACCGCGGCGGCGACGAACGCGCTCGCGACGAGGCCGGCCACCAGCGCCCAGTGCGTGCGCCAGACGATCGCCGCCGAGAGCGTGACGGCCATCATCGCAACGGCCTCGACCCCCTCGATGAATGCGAGACGTTTGAACCGGAGCGCGCGCGCGAGCATCGCCTTGGGCGCCATCGCGATCGCGTCGATGACGAACTTCGTGCTCAGCACGATCACGATCCATCGCACCGCCGGCTCGTCGTAGAAATTCGCGATCGGACCGGCCACCGCGACCGACACGCCGAACAGCAGGACCCCGAGCCCGAGAGCAAATCCACTCAGTCGAGCGATGTCCGATCGAGTCAGACCGTGGTTCTGGACGATCGCGGAGCTGAGGCCGAACTCGTTGAAGAGCTGGACGAAGCCGACGTACACCATCGCCATGCCCACGAGGCCGTAGTCGGCGGGGGTGAGCAACCGCGCGATAGCGAACGTCGCAACCCAGCGCAGCATCTGGGTGGTCCACTTCGCGATCCCGGTCCACGCGAGGCCACGCAGCAGCGACCGGTCGAGTTGGCCGGTGGCTGCGACAGTCCCAGGGGCCGGTGGCGTGCTCGCGGTCATCGCGCCGTGGCGGTGCCCGAGACGTGAAGCAGCGGCCGTTTCCATCGCACGGCGCAGCCGACGCCGATGGGGTGGGCCCATGGATTGTAACGTGACGACGGTGCGATCGGCCCCATCACTCTGTTAGGCTCCTGCGTTGGACCAGTCGGACCCGGCGTCGACATCCCGTCGGCGCACCAATGGAGGTCGGGATGAGCGTAGGCGAATGGATTCTCACCGCGATGTCGCGCGACCCCGGTACGCCGGACTATGCGGGCGGCACCGCTACGACCACTCTCGATAACGCGCTCGACTTTCTGGAAAAGACGGTTCCCAACTTTCGAGCAATGACCCGCGACCGGTCGGTGCTCGACTTCGGCTGTGGACTCGGGCTGCAGGCCGCGGCGCTCGCGCGACTCTCGCCGACGGCGCGCGTCGTCGGCGTCGATCTGCCGCGCCCGATCCTGCAGGACCGATGGCGCCAATACGACGCACCGAACCTCACGCTGACGACTGAGCTCCCCGACGGTGAGCTCTTCGACATCGTGTACTCCTGCTCGTCGTTCGAGCACTTTGCCGATCCGGCTCACATCCTCACGCTCATGTGTGCACGCGCGAAGCCGAACGGAGGGCTCGTCGTCGTGAGCTTCGCCGAACCGTGGTTCAGCCCGCACGGCTCGCATATGGACGGCTTCACGCGGCTGCCGTGGGTGAACCTGCTGTTCACCGAGAAAACCGTGCTCAAGGTGCGATCGCGATATCGAAGCGACGGCGCGCGACGCTACGAGGACGTCGAAGGTGGCCTGAATCGCATGACGGTCGCGCGCTTCGAGCGACTCATGCGCGGGAGCGGGATGCGCGTTCAGTCGTTGCGCCTCTTTCCGGTGAAGGGGCTGCCCGTCGTGTCGCACATCCCTGTCGTCCGCGAGCTGATGACGGCGGCGGCGAGTTGCGTCCTTCAGCGGACGGATTCCGACGGGGCGACGACGCGGCGATGACACGTCAGAGCCACCGGCGCGCCCAGAGCTCGAGCACGTAGAGCAGCCAGACGCGCTGGGCGTCCTGCGGCGAACATCCGCCGCGATCGAGAACCCCACGCAACGTCTCGCGGTCGAACATCTGGCCCACCCAGCTGCCGTTGTCGACCAGCTCTTCCCGCACCTTCTGCCCGAACGTTCCAGCGACCCAGGCGTCGAGCGGAACCGGAAAACCCTCCTTCGACCGCTCGAGCACGTCTCGCGGGACGCGCGACTCGCAGAAACGCCGGAGCAGATACTTCGTGACCCAGCGGCCGCTGGCGTCTCGACGGACTTTCGCGCGAGCCGGCCGGCTCGCGAGCCACTCGACCAGCTGGTAGTCGAGAAACGGCACGCGGAGCTCCAACGATGTGGCCATCGTCATCTTGTCGGCCTTCATCAGCAGATCTTCGACGAGCCAGTCCTGGCAGTACGCGTAGAGCATCTGATGCAGCGGCTCGGTCGTCGGCGCGCGCTCGTAGTAGGCGCGCACCACATCGTCCGAGTCCATGGCATCGGGGGCATTCGGCCACAGGTGCCGCTTCTCTGCACTCGAGAAGTACCGCGTCATGTACGGGACGGTCGCGATGCTGTGCTGGGCCGGCGGGAGGTTGCGCCGGCGGAGCCTCACCGACAGGTCGTCGCGACCGACCGCGCGGAAGATCGCGTCGGGAAGCGTCGCGCGAAGCATTCGCGGCCACCGCTGGAAGCGACGCAGGCGCTCCCAATCCGCGACCGTACGCTCGAACGTGTAGCCGGCCAGCACCTCATCGGCTCCCTCCCCCGACAACACGACTTTCACGTGCTGCGCCGCAAGACGCGATACGTAATACAGCGGCACCGACGCCGGGTCGGCGATCGGCTCATCCGAGAACCACACGAACTCGGGGAGGAATTCGACGAACTCGTCGTGTCCAATCCTCACTTCGTGGTGGTCCGTGCCGAGTCGCTCCGCGACCCCTCGCGCGTACGGCGTTTCGTCGAACCGGCCGCCATCGTCGAACGCGACGGAGAACGTCTTGAGCGACGTGTTGTGCACCTCGTTCACGGCGGCCGCCACCGCGCTCGAATCCAACCCGCCGCTGAGAAAGATTCCCACCGGAACGTCGGCGATGAGGCGGTACCGAACCGCACGAAGGAACCGCTCGGTGAACTGCTCGAGCTCCTGTTCGTCGGACAGCGGTTCGACGGGCGCGTCGTACGGGATGTCCCAGTACCGCGAGATCTCGACGCTCCGCGCGGCGGCGTCGTACGTCAGCGTGTGCCCGGGCGGCAGTTTTCTGATGCCACGCCACATCGTGAGCGGCGCCGGGACGTACCGGAACGTCAGATAATGCCAGAGCGCTTCGGGATCGAGCTCCTTCCTAACGAGTCCCGAGGCGAGAATAGCCTTGATCTCCGACGCGAAGACGAGCGTGTCGCCATCCCAGAAGTAATACAGCGGCTTCACGCCGAGACGATCGCGCGCGAGAAACAGCGTGCGCTTGTCCGCGTCCCAGATGGCGAACCCGAACATCCCGTTGAATCGATGCACGCAGCTCGCGCCGAACTCCTCGAACGCGTGAATGATCGTCTCGGTGTCGCTGTGCGTCTGGAACTCGTGACCCAGCCGGGTGAGCTCGGGGCGCAGCTCGCGGTAGTTGTAGATCTCACCGTTGAAGACGATCCACCGCTTCTTGTCCTCGTTCGCAATGGGCTGATGGCCGCCGCCGAGATCGATGATGCTCAGCCGGCGCATTCCCAGGCCGACGCCCGGGGCCGTATAGAACCCGTCGTCATCCGGACCGCGATGAGCAATCGTCGCGGTCATGCGCTGCAGCACCGGACGCAGATCGCACCCGCCGTCAGCGTCCGCCCGCTTCCCAGCTATCCCTACAATCCCGCACATGTGGTCGTCCGAGTCACGCGAAGTCGGAGCATCAACGAAGGCGTCAACCGCCAATACCGGACGCGCGAGCGAGCGCGTCGACGATGCGAGGCGCGGCGTGTCCGTCCCACCCTTCCGGACTGCGTTCACCGACCGCACTTCGCCCCATGGCTTCGGCGTCGGCGCACGCGGCGTCGATGCCGTCCGCGGTGAGCGGCCACGGAGCGAGTCGATTCGTGCCTTCGGTCACGGTCACGGGACGCTCGGTCTGCTCGCGCAGCGTCACGCACGGTACGCCTAACACGGTCGTCTCCTCCTGCACCCCACCGGAATCCGTCAGCACCACCGACGCGCCATCCATCAGGCCCAGCATCTCGCCATATCCGAGCGGATCGAGCACGGTCAAGTCGCCAAGGCACGCGTCGAGTCCGAACGAACGGATTCGATCTCGCGTGCGCGGATGCAGCGGCAGGACGACTCGCGCCCGACGACCGACACGCGCGAGGCCGGAGAGCACCGTTCGAAGCTGATCGGGATCGTCGACGTTGGACGGACGATGCAGCGTCACGAGGACGTACGGCCGATCCGCGACGCCGAGCCGCTGCGGTACCCCGAGCGCGCGCCCCGTCGGCAACAGCCGGAGGAGCGAATCGATCATGACGTTGCCGACGAACTCGATACGCGCGGGGTCGATCCCCTCACGGACCAGGTTCGGCGCGGCGTCGCGCGATGGCGTGAGCAGCAGATCGGACAGCCGATCGGTGAGCACGCGATTCACTTCTTCGGGCATTGTCCAGTCGTTGCTGCGCAGCCCGGCCTCCACATGCGCCACACGGCACCCGATGTCATCGCGCAGCTTCGACGCGACAAGGGCACACGCGAGTGTGGAATTCACGTCGCCGACGACCACCACCCAGTCGGGACGACGGGCCTGCAGCACCGGCTCGAAGCGCTCCATGAGCCGCGCCGTCTGACGGGCGTGGGTGTCTGAGCCCACTTCGAGGTGCTCGTCCGGCTCCGGCATTGCCAGCTCGCGCAGGAACGTATCGGACATCGCCGCATCGTAATGCTGGCCGGTGTGCACGAAGATGTGACTATGGCCCGCTCGAGCCAGAGCTTCGAAGAGCGGTGCGACCTTCATGAAATTGGGCCGAGCGCCTGCCACGAGCAGCACACGCATTGGAGACCTGGCCGTCAACCGGTCCGCCTCGACTTGGGGTGATGCCGCGACTCGTCAGCTGCCAAGGTAAAGGCAGTTCGGCACGAGCGCGGGGGATCGCAAGTCCGGGTCCATGCAACGTCATGCGGAAAGCCCGCTAACGCGTCGGAACCGGCCTGTGCCGCGGTCGTTTTTCGGCTAGTGTCGAGATCGAGCCACACCGCTGCCAAAGACTGTACTACAACCGCCGCTGGTCACAAGCGGTCGAGCGCATCCATGAGCAGCTTGGCTTGCCGATCACGGCTGAAGGAGCCGTCCTGGTTGAGCGCAATCGGCCGATCACCTTGTCGGAACTGCTCGAAGCGGTTGCGGATCACCGACGCGATGGCGTCGACGTCGTCTGGCCGCACGACGTCGGCACCGGAGTCTCGGAACAGGAGCTCCGTCGCGCTGTCGCGCTCGGCGAGCACGAGCAGCCAGGCGTCGAACTGGACGTACTCGAAGACCTTCGCCGGGATGGCGAGGTGGGCGTACTGCGGGAGGTTCACGAGCATGGCCGCCCCGGCGAGAAGCTTCAGCGCTTCCATGCGCGGCTGCGATGGGACGTGGACGACGTACTTTTCCGCACCCGCTTCGGTCGCGAGCTCGGCGATCGATCGCCCCTCGAACGAGTCACCGCCGAGGAACTGAACGGTCAACGCGTCTGGCGTGAGCCGAAGCTCCTGTGCGACGCGGGCGACCGCCCTGAAGAGGTTCCGCGGGTCTCTGCCGAAATACAGGTTGCCGGCGTACGCGATGACGAATCGGCCGTTTCTCTCGATCGTCGGGATATTCTCCGGATCGGCGCCGTTCATCACGGTGATGAACCGATCGGTGAGGTTTGGATATCGCTCGCACATCGCGACGCGAGCGGCCTCCGTCGTGACGACGACGAGCCTGGCGTCCTCGACGCATCGGCGCTCGTGCGTATCGGCAAGGCGCATCCACGTCCGACTCGCGGATTCCTTCGGCATGTTCTCGACTGCGCACCAGGGGTCGCGCATGTCCATGACGAACGGGACGCTGCGTTCCTTCGCAATGCGGCGCGCGACCTCGTGCGCGGAGTGCGGCGGTCCCGAGCTCACGATGAGCTCGGGTGGGTGCTGAGCCGCCACGCGCCGCGCAACGGGCGTCGCGCGCTCGGCCCACTGGAGCATCTCGCGGAACATCAGCTGCGACAGGTACGCCCGAGAAATCGACTCGCGCGCCGGGACCTCAGGCGGTTTGGAGCTCTCTTCGGCGTGCTCTGACGCAGGACGCCCTCGGCGGAATAGCGGCCGTACGAGACGCCACGCCGACCGCTGTAACTCGAACAGCGGTGAGGTGCCGTCGGGGACTCCATGGAGCCGGGTGTCCGCCGGGATCTCGGAGAGTCGCAACGGGTCCAGCGGCCCAGCGGACTTGGGGTCGACCATGACGACGTCGAACACCCAGTTTCGTTGCGCGAGGGCGGCCGAGAGCTTCTGCCAGCGCAGCGATCCGACGACGTTGACCGGCGGATAGTAGTAGCTGACCAGGAGCAACCGCCGCGCGTCGCTCATGAGCGCGCGCGCCGCGTGGCGAGGACGTACCTCGGACATCTCCATCCGGTTGACTCTGGGCGCCCGCGTCGGCGCCGCCAATTCGCGATTAGGCAAGGCTGGACCCGTCGCCGGGCTGTTTCCAACGATTGGTGGAACCCTACCAACTGGGCAAGCTCGAGCCGATCGAGACGAAGCCAATGCCGGAAGCGACGAACCGCCAACATCGGTTGGCGGAAGCCGCGCCGATCAGTGTCGCCGAAGTAGTAGACGACGATCCTGAACAAGAGCAATAAGCGTGCTGCCGAGGCAGCCACCGGAATGGGCCAAGGTTCACGATACGACGAACTTCGATCGTCTGATCCGTGCGTCGATGACGGTCAGACCGGGAATCGCGTTAACAGTGTGGACGCCAACGACGCGCCGATCCCAGGACGGGTCGATCCGAGTCGCAGGGACCTCGTCGTAGCAATCGGGGTCGATGCGAGTGATACGACGGATCGCCACCGCGTAGCCATAAGATTGCGATCCGTCCTGAGCGGGGCGATACCACGAGCCGCCGTGAAGAAAAAGCCGGCCGGCGGGGCGCGCGCACCGCACGTCAGACACGACGGGGTTCCGTCGATGGGGCCGCCACGGGCCCATCGGGGAATCGGCGTGATACAGCACCAGCTCCTCGTATGACGACGCTCCGGGGGTGGCCGTTGACGCGAACATCCACCACCGCCCATCGATCTCCGCGAGCGTCGCGTCGTAAAGCTTGATACCCTCGATCAACGTGCGCGTGTGTTCCCACTCGAACGGAAACCGTCGGGCGCGATAGAGGTCCACGGTCGAGTTGTCGGCCGATTCCGGGATCATGTAGTGCTCACCGTTCCAATCGAACACGAACGGGTAGGACAGATGATGCGACTCCTCGAGTACCGTCACTGGCGGGGCGACGGGACCCGAGCTGCCCAATTCGACGGCCGAGATGCGGCCCTTCCGGTCGGCGTTGATGTACTCCTCGAGCAGGATTATCTGCCGACCGTCGACCGTGACGGGGAAAGGATCGGCCCAGAACCGATCGGCGGGAGGCACGATGAGGTTGAACCGAAACATGGTGAGGTCGGGCAGCGCCGACTCCGAGACCGGTCGAGACCGGCGGTACCCGAGACACCACTGCTCGCGCTCTCGCGAGGCGCGCAGCTTCTGGCGCACGACACGTCCGGCCAGTCGGGTGATGAGCTTCGCCATCTCGACGTTCCCGGGCGTCGTATACAGGCGCTGACTGTACGCCATGACCGACGACTCGAGCGCCGGCTCGGGCGTGCGTCGGGCGTCGAGATCCTGGCGAAGTGAGCGCAGCGCGCGCGCGAGGAAAAGCGCCGTTTTCCAGTAGTAGCCTTCGTGGTTCTTCGCGACCGAGAAGCGATCGGTGCTCGAGTACGAGCGATACAGAACGCGGCCGCCATCGAGGTCCTCGCTCAGGACCTGCAGAATGGAGCCCGTGATGGGATTCCCTTCCATCACTTCCCAGAACCCGGCGGGGCCGCCACGGTTCACGGCGTTATCGCCATGGTGATACGACCAGACACCGTGCCGGGCGACGCGAAGGATCTCTCCTCGGAGGATCCGAAAGCCGACGCGGATGGCGACGTCGAGGTCGTACGTGCGAATCGTGGCGACGTCGGCATCGTCGAAGTAATCGGAGTGCTTCGTGCGACGTGGCGTTACGTCGAGGATCGGGACGTTCGGGTAGAGGGAACCGATCTCACTCGGTGCGGCGGGATCGTTGTCGGACCCGAAGCGGCGTGTGTCGAGGCGTCGGTACAACGAATAGAGCAGAACGCGCCGGTTCCGCGCGTAGGTTCGCAGCTTACTCTCAGGGGGCGATGGTGGAGTGGCATCGCGAATGAGGAGGACGACCTCCGCATCGCCAGCGCGTGCCAACTCTTCGAGCGCCGCGCGAACCCAGCGCGGCTGCTGGAGCCCGTCGATCAGGAGGCCTACTCGTAGCTTTCGAGACGAGTGCGGTATCGTTGGCTCGGTCACGCCGCGGAGGGATTGACGTGCCGCCCGCGCGATCGCAGCGAGACTCTCATCAGAGCCTGTTTGGTGTTCGCGTCGAGGGCGTCGTACCCGAAACTCAACTTTGCCGGAGAGATCCGCAGCATGGGAACGAGGGCAGTGCGGCGACGGTGCGTGGTTGTCGGCAGAATACGCGGGGCCGATGGTGGCCGCAACCGCGCGTGCGCGACGACGGGTTTGCGCGTGGATGTCGTGACCGATCCGCGATGACGCGGCGCCAACTCGCAGGTCTGCTCATCACGATCGTTGGGCTCGCGAGCATTGCGGTCGCGACGCTCACGCCGGTTTCGGGAAACAGCGAGCACAGTCCGTGGTGGTGCGTCACGTGCGGCTCGATCGCCATGGCCGACGCCATCGTGAACGTGGCGCTCTTCATTCCTGCGGGCGTTGGCCTGGCGCTCATCAGCCGCCGTACGATTGGCTCGATCGTGCTGCTCGCACTCGCGAGCGTGGCCGTCGAGATCTCGCAAGCGCTCGTGGTGGCCGGACGCGACACGGCACTGCGCGACGTGCTCGCCAATACGGCCGGCGCCGTGGTCGGTGTCGAGATCGTACGCCAGTGGCGCCAATGGCTCGTGCCGGCACCGACCCGGGCGGCGCGGCTCGCGCTCGCCGCGGCCGTGGCGTGGGCCGTCACGTTAGGCGCGACGGTGATGCTCTCGCGCGCGTCCACCCCGCCGGAAGGGTACTGGGGCCAGCGCGGCACCGCGCCCGAGTTCAGCGGGCACGTCGTGCACGTCGCCGTGAACAGCGCGGTCGTCCCGCTCGGGTCGTTTCTCGACCCGCGGCCGGTTCTCGCCGCACTCAACTCCGACGACGCGCGGGTTGAGGTGGTCTTCGTCCCCGGCGTGCCCACGGGGGAGTCCGAGCCGATTGCGCGCGTTTCCAATCCCCAGACCGAGGCGTTCCGCCTGTCGCAGCGAGGACATGACCTGCTGTTCTCGGTCCGGACGCGGTCGTCGGACATCGGGCTGCGCTCGCCAATCGTTAGGCTCGCCGGCGCGATCGTAGCGAGCGCCGACGGGGACGGACCAGCGGCCGACACGGTCGCCGTCCTCGGCCGGCTCCACCGAGGCATCCTGAGCCTCGATCGCCACGGGGAGCGCCCGTCACACGTCGCGTTGCGGATCACGCCGACCACAGGCTGGGTGTACTTCGCGCCGACTGCGATCACGACACGCGTGGCGTCGTGGATCATCGACGGCCTCTGGGTCGCGGCGCTTCTCTGTCCGGTTGGATACTGGGGGGCCGCCGCGCTGAGCGGCGGCCGCGGCCAGCAGCCGCGCGAGAGAGGTCGATGGCTGCTGCCAACGATCGGGCTCGCGATCGTTCTTCCGCTCGCGCTCGTGGCGCGAGTGTCGGGCGCACCGCCGGCGGCCTGGACGACGTGGTGCTTCGCCGTCGCCGGCCTCCTGATCGGAGTGCTCGCCCTGCGGTTGGTTCGCGACGCAGTCAGGAACCCAGGATAGTAGGCGCCGGCCCCAACCCTGGCGTTCCCGGGGCATACGGGCCAACGATCGGGGCGGGGACTGCGCGTCGCGGCAGGAACGAAGACACTCCACTCAGCCAGCCTTCGACCTCGATCGGAGCCAGCTGCATGCCGTCGACGATGCGCGGCAACAGCAGGGATGGCGTGCGCGACGTCGCGAGTCCACCCTCGCACGTCGTCGCGGACGTCACCCCGGCTTCGCCGAGCCAGGGGAAGAACTCGGGGCGATGGACGCCGCTCGGGTAGCAGAAGTGCACCGGATTCGCGCCCGCGAGATCATGAATTCGCCGACGGTTGTCGCGGATCTCGCGCAGGAACGCTTCGCGTTCAACCGGAACTCGGTGCCGATGCGTGTGCAGCTGGAAGTCAACGCCCTTCGCTGCCAACTCCCGAACCTCGGCGTTGCTCAAGACATGTAGGAGCCGGCGGCGAAGCAGATCCTCGTAGTCGACGCCAAGGAGTCGAGCCAGGCGCTCGCAAATGGCGTCCTTATCCGCAGCGGAGAATCGCTCGCGCGCCACGTGCGAGCCAATGACGGCCCGCACAACCGCCCGGGCGTCCTCGGTTCGAAGGTCGGACCCGCCGAGCTCGGGCAGAAACCGGCCGAGGTCAACGTTCGAGTCTCGCCCGCGCCAGAGCAGGTACGAGCAGAAGACGTCGAATACCGGGCGGTTGTAGTCGGAATAGTAGGTCGTGAGATACACCGTGGCCGGAAATCCGTACTTCTCGAGCAGCGGGAACGCGCGCGCGTAGAAGTCGTACATCCCGTCGTCGAACGTGAGCGCCACGCTGCCGGGCGGGAGTGTTCCCCCACGCAGCCCTTCGAGGGCCGATGCCAGCGGCATCACGTTGTACCCGCCGTCGCGGAGGAGGCGGAGCCGCCCCTCGAACGACGCCGGGTCCATGTAGTACAGCGGGTTCCATTCGTGCTCGTCGGCGAGTGAGACGCCGTGGTAGCACAGAATCGTCAGCCGGCGCCGACGCCAACGGCTCGTCCTCACGGCCGAGAAGATCCCGAGCCGCTTCGACGAGAGCAGAGCGCCGCGCTTGAGATACTTGATCATGCCGACCGGCTCGTCACGTACTGGCGGCTCGAGTACTGGCGCCAACCGCGGTAGGAGGCGCGAATCTCGGACTCTGTGAGCGTCGTGTCGCTGCGGCGGCCCAGGAAGAACACGCCGGCGGCAGCGTCCACGGCGCCGGGCCGATCGACCAGCCAGCGATCGAGGAGCGGAAGCCAGAAGGCCGTGAGTCTCGCGAAAACCACGGAGAGCGCACGAAACGCGCGGTTCGGCGCGAGGCTCAGCAGGAAATGCTGATAGGCGAGCGCGGCCGCCATGCCGGGTCCGCCCTGCGCGCCACTTCGCATCTCATCGAAGTTTCGGAGCAGGCGGCGCAACCCGAGATGGCTGAATCGGTAGTAGTCGAAGGAGCCTTCACACACCTGCTGCATGAACGGAGCTTCGACGTAGACGAGGCCTTGCGGACGGAGCACGCGGTAGATCTCGGCGATCGCGCGCTCGGGTTCGGACAGCGCATTCACGACCGCTTGCATGATGACGGCGTCAACGGTGCCGTCGGCCAACGGGATGACGTGCGCGTCACAGACGAGGTTCGTGCGAGCCCCAATGTACACGTCCGATTCTACGACGTCACAGGTGTCGTCGGACGTGAGCTGCTCGGTGCCGACGCCAGGCGTCGCACCGCCAATGATCAGCACCACACGCGCGCGCCCGTCATGTGGCAGTGCCGAGTGCAGAAGCGCGAGGTTCTCCTTCGCGCGCAGATTCCTCCCGAGCGGTGGCAAGCGCTGCAGGAGTCGCCGGCGTAACGGGACCGCCGACCCTGCGGCGACGCCATTCCCGGAATCCGATGCCACGGACTCGGCGATGTCCTCGATGCGGAATGCGCTGCGCTGCGAGTCGACCAGCACCGGAATTCCGTCCACGACCGGATACGACGCAGCACAGCCGGGGCGCGTGCAATGCAACTCGTTCGCACGCGCTTCCACCTGACTCGTACAGCGTGGACACCGGAGTGCCGCGCGGACAGACGACGCCAGAATCGATCGGTGTGGGATCATCCCGCCGAACCCTTCCTCACTTCAGCCGGTCATATTGGGCGTGTCCCGCTGCAACCGGCGCACCCATCCGTAGCAGACGCTCATCTCATGCTCGGCGCACGAGATACGTCCGGATCTGGCGCTGCCGACTGCTCAGGCTGTGTCGCCAAACCGATAGCCGCTGTCGCGCTCGCACCACAGAATCAGACATCCTACCAAGGTCGACCCATCGCAAGGTAGCGGGATGCCAAGTTCCGCCGTTAGGCCCGGCGAAGCACGGCGATGATGTTCGAGCGAAGATTCGCCCGGGACGGAGCGCGAATCGCTCGAATCCAGAGAAGCTCGACGAGCGCGAGCGGTAATACAAGCGAGAACACGGCGCTCGTAGAAACCATCTCGAGCTCGGCAATTTCGAACCCGGCGACCTCAGCGTGTCGGCGGATGTGCGCCGGCTCGTTCACGCGATAATGCGTGGGAAACACGTCCTTCGACGCGCGACCGTCGAGCACGCGCGCCAGACGCTGCTTCACGCCGTCGGGCAGGACGCGAGCGACGGTCGTGGGAAACGCTCTGGCATTCGGCGTATGGAACACGAGGTGACCACCCGGCACGAGGACTCGCCTCAGCTCTCGCAGCATCGTCGTGGGGTCGCTCACGTGCTCCATGACCATGTTCGCCGTCACGAGCGAGAATGACTCGTCTGCAAACGGTAAGTCGCTTACCGAGCTGAGGCAGAGATGCTCGATCGACTCGTTGTCCCGGAGAGACTCGAGATCGAGGTCGATGCCAACGACCGCGCTCGCGCGCGCGATGAGCTGACGTTCGGCATCGCGCCGCCATTCCGGGAGCAGTCGCCGCCCACAGCCGAGGTCGAGCCAGCGCGTCGCGGACGTGACGTATCGCCCGAGCGTGCGCTCGTAATGGGCCTGAGAGGAGGCGAGCCCCGGGACTATTCGCTGCTCGAGCTTCCAGTACGCCCGAAAAAGTGCGTCCTGATCGAGCATCAGCGAGCGAGGGGCTGGGCAGCGGGGGCGTCAGCGTGAGCTGTCGGCATGAGAACGGAGAGCCCCGCGAGTGACGCCGGAACGAGCAGCAGCAGCACCGGCATCATCGCGCGCAGCTCGGCGAAGTTCGAGTTCAGGAAGTAGATGCCAAGGAGCCCGACGGCGAACACGACACACGTGCGCGCGAACCGTGTCGCCGATCGCCACCCGACCGCACTCAGGAACACAGGCAGGGCCAGGCCAAGCACCGGCGGGTAGCCGATATTGTAGTCCCCGATTTCCTTGATGTTGGTCGAGACCTGAAACGGCATGTCGGCCACCTGCGACCCGCCGGGCAAGATCGCGCGCAGGGCCAGGTATGACCCGAACGTCGCGGCGAACAGCAACGCCGTTCGCAGCGTGACCGGGATCAGCGTCTCTCGCCGCGCATGCACGAGGAAGTAGAGCCCTGGCAGGAACAGCGCATCGAACTTCACGAGCATACTCGCGACCAGCACGGCCGCGAGCAGCCATGGTCGGTCGTCCTGCACGAGCCCGATCATGACGATCCACAGAACCAGCATGATGCGGTCCCATGGATGGAAATAGTGGAGCACGTAGGTCAGCGGCAGGATGGCCGCGAAGTACAGCATCGCGACGAGCGCGCGATCACGAGACGCGTAACGCTGACAGAAGCGAAAGAGCAGCGGCAGTGCGATGAACAGCGCGACCGTGTCGATGATCCAGTAGGCTCGCGAAACCGTTACTCCGAGGACTCTGTGAATCGCCTCGGCGAGGTAGATGGAGCCGATGCGGATGTTCGTGCTGTTGGCCCCGAGGAGCATCCACTCGCCGGAGGATGGAGGCGCGTTATGCAGAATGAGCTCGTGCAGGCGCTCGCGACGCGGCTGAAGCTCCTGTGAGTAGATGGTCGTGGAGCCTACCCACGTCTGCATCGTCAGCGTGACGATCGCGGACAGCGTGAGGATCGCGAGGAGGCGCAGGACCCGGGGGGCGCTCAAGCTCATAACCAGAAATGAAAGACGGCCAGCACCTGCTCGGCGCGATACCCGCATGCCTCGTAGAGCGCACAGGCCGCCGTGTTCTCGCCCTGCGTCACGACCTGCGCCGCACTCATGCCGCGCGAGAGCGTCCAGTCCCGCGCGCGAGCCACCAGCGCTCGGCCAACACCGCGCCGCCGGGCACGCGCGTCAACGGCGAGGAGCCCGATGTCGCCGCGCCCGCACCGTTCGCCGACGGTAACCAACCCCGCGGTAATCCCATCAACGCGCGCGACGAAAACATCGTCGGCCATCGTGCGGTTGGCCGAATTCCGGATCCAGGCGTCGTAGATATGCTCGAAGACGCGCGGTTCTACCTGCGGGTCGGTGTGGAATCTCGAGTACTCTCCGCTCTGGCGCGCCAGTCGGATCAACGTCTCATCGGGCTCATCGGGCTCGTACCGAACGACGTCGACGCCGGCGAACGGCGGTTCGGCAACGATCTCGCTGCAGGCGGCCGAGTACGTCACCTTGCGGTCGACCAACCGGCCTCCCTGTGCTCGCGCGATGTCGCGCAGACCGGCATCGTCCCACGGAAAAGCGTAGTACGCGAGCTGCACCGCATGATCCCGAAGAAGCTCGATGGCGTGCGCCAACGACTCGGCCGACCGTACCGAGTCTCGAACGCGCGCCACTGGAAAGCCGAATACATCGGAATCCCACGGGAGGATGTCGAACGTGGCATCGGACGACTCGCGTAGCGGCTTCCCGGCCCGACCGCTCCAGGCCCGATCACTCATCGAGGTGCGCGGTCTCGTCGCGAGCGCCCTCGTGCACGACGCTGCGCACTACGTACGAGGGACGATCCATGAGCCGCGTGTGCATGCGCGCCAGATACTCGCCGAGGATCCCCAACGCGAACAGCTGCGCGCCGGAGAAGATCGCGATGATCGATGCGAGGAACGGGAAGCCGGGAATACTCCCGCCGGACACGACGTAGCGAATGAGCACGTACGCGAGCACGCCGATACCGAACAGCGTGAACGAGAAACCAACGAGGCTCGCCATGCGAAGCGGTAACGTGCTGAACCCGGTCATCATGTTCAGCGCGTGGCGGAGCAGCTTGAAGAGCGAATAGTTCGACGTTCCGATCGTGCGCGGGTCGTGACGCACCGCGACCGCAGTGAACCGCTGGCCGCCCCAGGTGAGGAGGACGTCGAGTGAAACGTACGTGTTGCGGTAGTCGGCAAACGCCGCGCGCAACATCGTACGGAACACGCGGAACGCACTGACCTGACGCGCCGTCTGCGCGCCAAGCGTCGCCTGCAACGTGAGCTTCGTGAGACGCGATGCGGCGTTCCGCAGCAGACCGTGTTGTTGGCCCACCGGCGAGCCGTACACGACGTCGTAGCCCTGGTCGAGCGCCGCGAGGAGCTTGGGCAACTCCTCGGGTGGGTGCTGCAGGTCATCGTCCATCGTGGCGATGACCTCGAACCGTGCCGCGCGCACGCCGCAGAGCAGCGCGTTATGCTGGCCGTAGTTGCGCATCAGGTCGATGCCATGCACCCAGCCGTGCTCTCGCGTCAGCTCCTCGATGACCTGCCAACTGCCGTCGCGGCTCGCGTCGTTGACGAGAATGACCTCGAACTCGCGCGAGACGTCGCGGAGCACGGGCTCGAGCCGCTCACAGAGCAGGCGGAGCGAGCCCACGCTGTTGTACACGGGGATGACGACAGAGAGGGACCTGGACGCCCCTGCCTGCCTGCCCCGGCCAGCGAGCGGCGCAGCCTGTTGAGGTAGCTGTCCCACACCACCCGCTGCACCCGCGCCACGATCGCTCGTCGACAAATGCGCCATTACGCGATGGCCTCTATGCTCAGCATTCGCTGGTCCAAGCTACGAATCGAATCTACTTTTCCGCGACTTCCAGCCATACAGCGACGCGAGCCACGATGCCGGACATGCGCATTCCCTTCAACCGCCCGACGGTGCTCGGCAAGGAGCTCGCCAACATCGAGGAGGCGCTCACTACCGCGCACCTCTCCGGCGACGGACCCTTCACCCTGCGATGCCACCAGTGGCTCGAGAGCACGCTCGGCTCGAAGAAAGCGCTGCTGACACATTCGTGCACGGCCGCGCTCGAGATGGCCGCGATGCTCGCCGACCTCGGGCCGGGTGACGAAGTCGTCATGCCGGCGTTCACATTCGTGTCCACAGCGAACGCCGTCGTACTGCGCGGCGCGACGCCGGTGTTCGTCGACATCCGGGCGGACACGCTGAACCTCGATGAGACCCTCGTCGAGCAAGCGATCACGCCGCGCACGCGCGCGATTCTCCCGGTGCATTACGCGGGCGTCGCGTGCGAGATGGACGTGCTGATGGATATCGCCGCGAGACATCAGCTCCTCGTCATCGAGGACGCGGCGCAGGGGCTCCTCTCGACGTATCGCGGACGTCCGCTCGGCACGATCGGCGAGCTCGGAGCGCTGAGCTTTCACGAGACGAAGAACGTCATCGCCGGCGAAGGTGGCGCGCTCCTCGTTCAGGATGAGCGGCTCATCGGCCGAGCGGAGATCATTCGCGAGAAGGGAACGAATCGTAGCTCGTTCTTCCGCGGCCAGGTCGACAAGTACACGTGGGTGGACATCGGCTCCTCGTACCTGCCGAGCGAGATCATCGCTGCGTTCCTGCACGCGCAGCTCGAGGCCGCACGCGAGCTGACGGACAAGCGCCGTCGCGCGTGGACGCGCTACCACGACGCGTTCGCCGACCTCGAGGATGCGGGAGTGGTGCGGCGGCCGATCGTCCCGCCCGAATGTGGGCACAACGCTCATCTGTACTACCTGCTGCTGCCGACGCTCGCGGCTCGCACCGCAACGCTCGCGCGCATGAAGGAACGGGGAGTCGCCGCGCTGTTTCATTACGTGCCTCTCGATTCGTCGCCAGCCGGGCGGAAGTTCGCGCGCACCAGCGGCGATCTCGCGATCACCCACGACCTGAGCGATCGCCTCGTTCGCCTCCCGCTTTGGCCGAACCTGTCGGACGCCGAAGTGGACGCGGTGATCGATGTAGCGCGCGACACGATCGTCAGCGCCACGCGTTAGGTCAGCCGCGGTCGACACCCGCTCGGAGGTACGGCGCGGATGCGGGGCCGCGCAGCAGTGCCGCAAGGTACTCGCCATAGCCGGAGTTTCGCAGCGGTGCGGCGAGCCGCATGAGCTGCTCATCCTCGATGAAGCCGGAACGCCACGCGATCTCTTCGGGACACGCGATCTTGAGTCCCTGTCGCTTCTCGATCGTGGCGATGAACGCCGACGCGTCCTGCAGCGCGTCGTGCGTGCCGGTGTCGAGCCAGGCGACGCCGCGGCCAAGGAGCTCCATGTGCAGCTGGCCGCGACGCAAATACTCGCGGTTCACGTCGGTGATCTCGTATTCGCCGCGCTGCGACGGCTTCAGCGCCGCGGCAATGTCAACGACCGCATTGTCGTAGAAGTACAGCCCCGTCACCGCATACGGCGACTTCGGCTGTGCGGGCTTCTCTTCGATGCTCAGCACCGTCCCCGCCGCATCGATCTCGGCGACGCCGTAGCGCCCAGGATCGGTGACGTGGTAGCCGAACACGGTCGCACCCACTCCGCGTTGTGCGGCGGCCTGCAGCGTCAACGTGAATGCGGCGCCGTAAAAGATGTTGTCGCCAAGGACGAGAGCGACGGGGTTCTCCCCGACGAACTCGCGGCCGATCACGAACGCCTGGGCCAGCCCGTTCGGCACCGCCTGCTCCGCATAGCTGAACGAAAGCCCCCACTGGGTTCCGTCACCAAGCAGCTGAGAGAAGCGCGGCAGATCCTGCGGCGTCGAGATCACGAGGATCTCGCGGATGCCCGCGAGCATCAGCGTGGAGAGCGGGTAGTACACCATGGGCTTGTCGAACACGGGCAGCAGCTGCTTGCTCACGACCTGTGTCACAGGGTAGAGCCGAGTGCCCGAGCCACCGGCGAGGATGATGCCCTTCATCAGGACGCTGCTCCGAGACCAAGCCGCTCGCCGCGGTACACGCCGCTTCGCACCCGCTCCCACCAGGTGCGGTTGTCGAGGTACCACTGCACGGTCGCGCGGAGCCCGGACTCGAACGACTGCGTGGCACGCCATCCGAGCTCGCGCTTAAGCTTCGAGGCGTCGACCGCGTAGCGAAGATCGTGTCCCGGTCGGTCGGCGACGAACCTGATGAGCGCGCGGCGAGACTCCGACGTGGCGCCCGGACACGCTTCGTCGACGAGATCGCAGATGGCGTTCACGACGTCGATGTTGCAGCGCTCGCTGTCGCCGCTCACGAGATACGTCTGGCCGACGCGACCCCGGGCCGCCACGGTGATGAGCGCGTCGGCGTGGTCGTCGACGTAGAGCCAGTCGCGAACGTTCTCGCCGCGGCCGTACACCCCAATGGGCTTGCGGTCGAGCGCGTTGAGGATCGTGAGCGGGATGAGCTTCTCCGGAAACTGATACGGCCCGTAGTTGTTCGAGCAGTTCGTCACGATCACGGGCACGCCGTACGTGCGTTGCCACGCGCGAGCGAGATGGTCGGCCGCGGCCTTGCTCGCAGAGTAGGGCGAGCTCGGGTCGTAGGGCGAGCCTTCGGTGAACTGCCCGGACGCGCCGAGCGATCCGTACACTTCGTCGGTGGAAACGTGGACGAACCGGAACCGTTCCGCACGATCGGGAGGCAGCGCAGACCAGTAGCGTCGCGCCTCGGAGAGCATCGTGAACGTGCCGACGACGTTCGTCTGAACGAAATCGCCGGGCGCGTCGATCGACCGATCCACATGCGACTCAGCCGCGAGGTGCAATACGACGTCAGGAGCATAGCGGTCGAACAGCTGTCGTACCGCGTCGGTGTCGCACACGTCCACGCGCTCGAACCGATAGCGCGGGTGGCTCGCGACGCTGGCGAGCGAGTCGAGGTTGCCCGCGTACGTGAGCTTGTCGACGTTCACGACCGTTCCGGCGCCGTCGCTCGCGAGCAGCCGGCGAACAACCGCCGAGCCGATGAACCCGGCCCCGCCGGTGACGAGGAATGTCATGACTGACGGCACTCGGTCAACAAACGCGAAGCCCTCCGGGTGGCGCGAGCAGTGTACGAGGGATGACGGACAGCATGCACGACGGGAAGATTACCATCGACTAAGACGAATCTAGCCCACCGGCGTATCCAGAAGGACCGCGCAACGTGGTGCTCGTGCGACCTCACTTGCGCTTGCTGGGCGCGTCGCGGTCGGACACTATTCGCCTCGTGTCCGCGCTGATCGCTGCCCTCGGGCTCGCCCTCGATGGACTTCGAGTGGTGTTTCTCGTCGTTGCGGCGGTGGCGTTGGCCGTCTGCGCCGTCGACTGGGCCGTTCGAGCGCGGAGGATCAGCCCGTTCAGCGCGCTCGCGCGGTTCTTTCGGCGGTGGGTGGATCCAATGTTTGCGCCGATCGAGCGACAGG
>Ga0075420_100000266_pt1 | contig 38829 bp, 30 predicted proteins | sample SoiMetdeltSBSDD4_FD_75296 | JGI IMG/M metagenome (GOLD analysis project Ga0075420, IMG submission 75296) | Bulk soil microbial communities from a Populus tree surrounding site in Tennessee, USA - Soil MetaG P. deltoides SBSDD4 | ecosystem: Environmental > Terrestrial > Soil > Tree plantation...
TCGTGCAGCGACTTGCCGGCATCCTCTTCCATGTGGATGCGCGTCAGGCCCACGCGTTTCGTATGGCCGTCAACGCCGATGTCGAGACCGCCGCCAAGCGCGAGGGGAAGCTCGTACTGTGAGATCTGATAGCCCTTCGGCAAGTCGGGATAGAAGTAATTCTTGCGCGCGAAGACCGATCGCGGCTGCACGTCGCAACCGCACGCGAGCGCGGCCTTGATCGCGTAGTCGACCGCCTGCCGGTTGAGAACAGGCAGCGCGCCGGGCAGCCCGAGGCAGACAGGACAGACCTGCGAATTGGGCGGCGCGCCAAACTGGGTACTGCAGCCGCAGAAGATCTTCGTACGCGTCTGCAGTTGGGCGTGGACTTCGAGCCCGATAACGGCTTCCCAGTCGCTCAACGGTGAAACTCTAGAGCGTCGGTCCGGCGCTCTTCACTGAAGCAGGCACGTCCTTCTCGAAGGTGACGAAGTTATCGATGAACATCTTCGCCAGCTTCCTCGCCTGCTCGTCGTACTGAGCCGCATCGGGCCACGTGCTGCGCGGATCGAGCACTGATTCCGGTACGCCGGGGCACGTCGTCGGCATGTCGAGGTTGAAGATCGGATGCTTCTGGTACTTCACGTTGTCCAACTGCCCGGTCAAGGCCGCGGTGATCATTGCGCGTGTGTAAGCGATCTTCATGCGCTTGCCGACACCATAGGGACCACCGGTCCAACCCGTGTTCACCAGCCAGACCCGGGAGTCATACTTGGCAATTCTCTCTCCCAGCATGCGAGCGTAGACGTTGGGATTGAGGGGCAAAAACGGCGCACCGAAACAGGTACTGAAGGTCGCTTTCGGCTCGGTCACGCCTTTTTCGGTTCCAGCGACGCGGGCGGTGTAGCCCGACAGGAAGTGATACATCGCAGCATCCGACGAGAGACGCGCGATCGGAGGCAACACGCCGTACGCATCGGCGGTGAGCATCACGACGTTCGTCGGATGTCCGCCGCGCCCCGACATTTCGGCGTTGTCGATGAAGTCGATCGGGTACGAGCCGCGCGTGTTCTCGGTCATCGACGCGTCGTCGAGATTCAGCGCGCGTGTGTCCGGATCGATCACCACGTTCTCGAGAATGGTGCCGAAGCGTTTCGTCGTACTGTAAATCTGTGGCTCGGCTTCCTTCGACAGCTTGATGACCTTGGCGTAGCAGCCGCCTTCGAAATTGAAGATGCCGGTATCGCTCCACCCATGTTCGTCGTCGCCGATAAGGCGGCGGTCGGGATCGCTCGAGAGCGTCGTCTTCCCAGTGCCAGAGAGCCCGAAGAAGAGCGCGGTGTCGCCGGCGGCGCCGATGTTCGCCGAACAGTGCATTGACAACACGCCCTGCAGCGGGAGCGTGTAATTCAGGATCGAGAAGATGGATTTCTTGATCTCGCCGGCGTAGTGCGTGCCGCCGATAAGCACCATCTTCTTGCCGAAGTGCACGAAGATGAAGACCTCGGAACGGGTGCCGTGACGCGCGGGATCGGACTTGAAGTGCGGCGCGTCAATCACCGTGAATTCCGGCCTGTGCGCGGCGCGCCTGACCGGATCGTCCTCGGGCAAAAACATGTTGCGCGCGAACAGATTGTGCCAGGCGAACTCGTTGACGATGCGAATCGGCAGCCGATACGCCGCATCGGTTCCGGCCCATGCGTCCAGGACGTACAGTTCTTTGTCCTGGAGGTGCGCCATCATGTCTCGATGGAGCTGGTCGAACTTCGCTTCGTCAACCGGACGATTGACCGTTCCCCAGTGCACCTGCTTCTCGCTGGTCGGCTCCTTCACGACGAATTTGTCGTTTGGTGAGCGGCCCGTGTGCTGGCCGGTCTTGCAGACAAGGGGGCCCTCGGCTGCCAGGTTCCCCTCACCGCGCCGCAGCGCTTCTTCGTACAGCGCTGCCGTGCCCAGGTTCCAGTGGACGCGACCCGACCTCACAATGCCCAATGCCTCGAGTCCGTGCGTCCTCTCAACCTGAATCGTCATTCCGCCTCTCTTTTCGCGTGCAGAAAACGTCATCGTATCGGTCCAGTCGGAGCCAAGTCAACTCGCCAAGTGCGCTGCCCTGGGTAGCCCGGCGATGCCCGTGCGAGCCGGTAGCGTCTGTGTGTCGCGCTTCCCGCGCCCGGCCCGATATGCGGCTCAGCAACGACCTATCGAATTTGCGTATGAGCATAACGGGCTCATGACAAATCTGCCCGCTTCCGCCCGCCACGGCCGGGAATTGGAGTTATATTGGTTTGACGAGGACAACGCCGCTCCGTCCGTGGTAAACACCAGGACCGGGCCGCCGTAATCCACAATGAGAAGACCTCCTCGACGCGCGAAGCAGACAGGCGCCACGGGTCAGGACGTCGCGCCGCAGCCCTCACGGGATTCGGCACTTGCGGCGCGCCTCAAAGCCCTGGTCCTGGCTGGTGATCGCGAGCGCGCGAGGGAGCAGTTCAGCGATCTCGTCGCACATCATCAGCGGCGTGCAGTACGGATCGCTTACAGCTACCTCCGCGATGCCCACGATGCCGACGAGGCGGTACAGGACGCCTTCGTAAAAGTGTTCACGCATATCGCGAGCTATCGAGAAGAGTACCCCTTTGAGGTGTGGTTCACCCGCATCCTGGTGAATGGGTGTCTCGATCTTCGCAAGGCGCGCGCTCGCAGACTGCGATGGGCGCTGCCGATGTCATCACCGATCGAATCCGCGCCCGCCGATCCACCAGCGACGCAACCAAGCCCCGAGGACCGCGTGCTCTCGACCGAGCGCGCCGGCCACATCGCCGAGGCCATCGAGAAGCTTCCAGATCGACAGCGCGTCGTCTTCACCATGTGTCACGTTGCCGACCAGACCACGAGCGAAGTCAGTCAAGCCCTCGGTCTGAGTGAGGCAACGGTTCGCGTGCATCTGTTTCGTGCCGTGCGCAAGCTTCGGAAGCTTCTCGCTTCCGAACGGGCGGGCAAAACCGCGGCACCATCCGTCTCCGAGTCGGGCATCCAGGCCGCGGATGAAGCAACGGCGGCGAAGAGGTCGGCTGTATGAGCCATCCGCATTTGTCTGACGATCGGCTCATCGAGATCTGTTTCGACCTCGACGTCACTGCGGCCGACCGCACGCATCTCCAGGGGTGCGACGCCTGCCAATCCCGGCGATCGAACCTCGCGGACACACTCGACGACGTCGGGACGGTGATGACGCAGGAAGCTGACGCTGCGTTTCCAGCGGACCGTCTCGCTCGTCAGCGCGCGCGCATCGTCCAACGAGTCGATCAGGACGGACGCCCGGGTCGCGTGATCGTGTTTCCAGCCGGCCACACCCACGAATCTGCTCCGCGCCGTATCCGCCCCGCACGCTGGGGCACGGTTGCAGCCGCTGTCGCCGCCTCGTTCCTGGTCGGACTGTTGGCCGAACATCTCGCTCACGACATACCCGGCAGCCGCCAGTCGACGGCCGCGCGAGCGCAGGTCAGCGTCGCGGGCGCACAAGCCCGCGCCAACGTGTCCGACGACGAACTGCTCGGCCAGGTCGAGCTCGCGGCCAGTGGCGTTGGACCCGCCCTGCTGAGACCACTGGATGCCCTGACGCCGCGCGCCTGGGACGTCCGTTGATCGTCTCTCCGGCCTTCTGCGCCGGACGCCGGCGATGACACAGAGTCCGCTTATCTTCCGGAAAGGCCTCGACCTGAAACACGAGGTCGCGCAAGTGCTCGCCGACAGCTATCACAGCGAGCTTGTCGCGGCCATCAAAGAGTCCGACTACCGTTTCGAGTCCGGCCGCCTGACGCTCTACCTCGCCCGCGAATTCGGTTTCTGCTATGGGGTGGACCGCGCCGTTGACTACGCCTATCAGACGCGAAAGCGATTTCCCGATCGCACCGTCTATTTGACCGGCGAGATCATTCACAACCCGCACGTCAACGATCAGATTCGGGCGCAGGGCATCAGGTTTCTGAGTGATCCGGGCGAATCGTTCGAATCGCTGACCGCGGCCGACGTCGTCATCCTGCCCGCGTTCGGGATCACCATCGAACTGCTCGAGTCGCTGGTCGATCGCGGCTGCACGCTGGTCGACACAACGTGTGGTTCGGTGTTGAACGTGTGGAAGAACGTCAAACGGTATTCCGCGGAAGGTTTTACGTCGATCATCCACGGCAAGTACTGGCACGAGGAGACGCGGGCCACCGCGTCGCAGGCGTACCAGTCTGGGCTCGGTCATTTCCTCGTCGTTCTCGATCGCGCCGAGGCGGAAATCGCGTGCGACTACGTTCGCCGCGGAGGGGAGCGAGACCGTTTTCTCGAAACATTCAGCCGGGCAATTTCCCCCGGCTTTGATCCGGACGTTCACCTGGGCCGCATTGGCTGCGCGAACCAGACGACCATGTTGAGCTCGGAGTCTCTCGAAATCGGAGAGATGTTCCGAAGCGCCGTCGCCGACCGTTACGGCGACGCCAGCGTCTCCGACCGGTTCCGCGCCTTCGACACGATCTGCAGCGCCACCCAGGACCGTCAGGATGCGATTCTCCGGCTCCTCGACGAGCGCCCGCTCGACCTCATGATCGTGCTGGGGGGCTATAACAGCAGCAATACCGGCAATCTCGCTCGGATCTGCGCCGACCGCTTACCGACTTACCACATCGCCAGTCCCGAGGGACTGGTGTCGGTCGAGGAAATCCGCCACAGGCCCGCACATAGCAAGCAGGAAGTGACCACAAGAGGGTGGATACCCGCTGGCAACGTGACCGTAGGCCTGACATCCGGGGCTTCGACGCCGGACAACCTGGTCGAGGCCGTCATCCGCCGGCTGGACGGGCTGGCAAGGCCCTCCTGAACGGCTGCAAAACGCCTCAAATTTGGCCCTAAACCGTGCTACGCTATGGAATTGCGTCTGCGACCGTAAACATGCACTCGCGAGCGGTCGTAACACAACTAGCCATGCATTCCATTGACCGGCTCGGGCGGGCAACCGCACTGATTGCTGCACTGCTGTTGCTCGCCGCGCCGGCGGCAGCTCAGGGGTTCAAGTGGTGGCAGTCGGAGTTGTACAAGAAAGAACTTGGACTGACCCCCGAGCAGAGCCGGAGGCTTGAGGACATCTTCCAGGCGGCGGTGCCGAACCTGCGGATCCAGAAGCGAGCACTCGACCAGGCCGAAACCGAGTTCGAACGGCTGGTCGAAAAGGGTGACGATGGCGCCGTAATGGAGCAGGTGGGGCGCGTCGAAATCGCCCGTGCAGAGTTGAACAAATCTCGGACAATGATGCTGCTCCGGATGAGGCGATCTCTAACGACGGACCAGTGGGCCAAGTTTACTGCGCTGCATCAGGCCGCAGAGCGCGAGCGCGCGGGACAGGACGAGCGCAGTAAATAAGCGTCGAACGACAATCCCAGTTAACAGGCTTTAACAGGTTTTACAAAGAACCATGCAGACTTCGTGTGCCCTTTTGACCCTCCTCGCCTTCTCGGTAGCCGGCGCATCCGTCGTTTCGGCGCAGTCCACTTCTGAATCCGCGCGCGTCGATCAGATCGCTTCCGAAGCGGCGCAGAAGTTTGCTGCAGCCAAGGCAGCCGGCACGACCGAGGTCGAGGCACAAACGCGACCAACTGTTCCTCCTCCTCCCCCAGGAGTACGAACGGAGCTGACGCTCGACGGTGCCGTCGAGCGCGCACTCGACCGCAATCTCGACCTGGCCGTCGAACGGCTGTCACCGCAAACCTACGATTTCTCACTTGCGGCCCTCGACGCGACCTTCCACCCGAACTTCGTTTCCACGTTCGGCACGCGCAGCCAGACGACGTTCACGCGCAGCCAGACGGCCGGCGGCGACATCCTCAGCACTGACACGTTGACGGCGAACAACGGCGTGCAGCAGAACATCAAGTGGGGCGGTGGCAGCTACGCGATCGCATTCAACAACAACCGGCAGGAACAGTCGGACCTGTTTGCGACTCGCAACCCGGTGCTAAACACCAATCTGACCGCGGCATTCAGTCAGCCGCTCCTGCGCAACTTCCGAACCGACGCGACTCGGACGCAGCTCAAGATCACCAAGCTCAATCAGGACATGTCTGAAACGCAGCTGCGCGCGACCATCGTCAGGACGGTCGCCAACACGCGCAATGCGTATTGGGATCTCGTCTACGCCATTCAGGCTGAGGAGGTCGCGCAGAATTCGCTGGCTCTGGCTACGAAGCTCGTCGAAGACAATCGCGCGCGTGTGGAGGTCGGTACTTTGGCCCCGCTGGACGTGACGCAGGCCGAGGCTGAACAAGCCGCACGCCGCCAGGCCGTGGCGCAGGCTCGGGCCACGCACGGGACCGCGGAGCTGGCGCTCAAGAGACTCATCGTCAATGGCACTGAGGATCCGTACTGGTCCGCAAACATCGAGCCGGTGGATCGTCCGACGTACTCGACTGAAACGATCGATGTGGCAGCCGCTGTCCGACGGGCATTGAGCACACGCACCGATCTCGAACAGTCCAAGAAGCAGATCGAGTCAAACGACGTTTCAATTCGCAGCCTGAGCGACGCGCAGCTCCCAGCCCTCGACCTCACGGCCTCATACGGGGTGGCCGGTATCGGCGGCACCCAATTCGTACGGCCGCCTGGAGCCGCGCTCGGTGCGGCTCCGACGCAAATCATTCCCAGCGGCTTCGGCGATGCGTTGAGCCTCCTGACGAACGGGCGCGCGCCCACTTGGAACTTCCTGCTCAATTTCAGCTATCCGCTCGGCACGAGCCCGGCGGAAGCGGCCACCGCGCGCGCGCGCCTGCAGCAGCGTCAGACGATCGCGCAGAGCCGGCAGCTGGAGCTTCAGATCGCCACGGAAGTCACCAACGCCGCTCTGCTCGTCGATACCAACAGCGAGAGACTGCAGGCCGCAACAGCGACGACAGAACTCGCCCAGCTTCGCCTCGAAGCCGAGCAGAGCCGGTTCGAGGTCGGTCTGTCGACGAACTTCTTCGTCGTCCAGGCTCAGCGTGATCTCCGCGACGCGCAGAACGCCGAACTGAGAGCCCTGCTGGACTATCGGCGCGCGCAGGTGGACTTCGAGCGCGTGCAGGAGATCCCAGCTGCCGGCGGTGTCGGCATCACTAACATCCAGCCGGGAGGCGGAACTGCACCGCGCGCGAACGCCGGTGGTGGCGGGGGTAATTTTGGCGGCGGCGGTAACAACTGAGTTGGGTTCGGAGGGCGTGCTCGTTTCGATCTCATGAAAAAAGCGTTCATCATTGCCATCGCTGCGGTTGCACTCGCCGGCTCGTCCTATTACTTCGGCGCGACCCGCAATACCCAGTCGGGCGGAGGCGCCGCGGCTGGCGGTGAAGGCGGCGGACGGCGCGGCGGTGGCGGCAGTGGGTTTGGCGGTGGATTCCCTGGTGGTGGGGGCGGAGGCTTTCGTGGCGGCGGCGGCCGCGGCCCACTGACGGTCGAACTGGCTAAGGTCTATCGCGCTCCGCTTGCCGAAGAAATCACCGTGGTCGGCAACCTGATTGGCGACGCAACCGTTTCGGTGGTGCCGCGCGCAGCCGGACGTCTGCAGGAGTTGGCGGTCCGTCTTGGCGATCGCGTGAATCGCGGTCAGCGCCTGGCGAAAATCGAAGACTACGAGATCGTCGAGCAGGTGAAGCAGGCCGAAGCGGCGCAGGAAGTGTCGCTCGCGACCATTCGCCAACGCGAAGCTGACCTGCAGCTCGCCGAGACGAACGTGGAACGCTCGCGCAGCCTCTTCGAACGCCAGCTCCTTCCCAAGCAGACTCTCGATGACAACGAGGCGCGCTATCAGGCCGCGCTCGCGCAGCTCGATCTCGCGCGCGCGCAGACCACGCAGTCGAAGGCCCGTCTCGACGAACTTCGAATCAACCTTGCGAACACCGTGATCACGTCACCCGTGAACGGATTCGTCGCCAAGCGCAACGTCGATCCGGGGGCGTTCGTCTCGCAGCAGACACCGGTCGCGGATGTCGTCGACATCACGCGCGTTCGACTGGTCGCCAACGTCGTCGAAAAGGATCTGAAGGAACTGGAAAGCGGCAACGCTGCGCGCGTGGAGGTCGACGCGTTTCCCGGCGAGACGTTCACCGGTCGCATCGCCCGTGTCTCTCCGGTCCTCGATCCGGCAACGCGCACGGCACCAATCGAGATTGAAATTCCGAACCCGACCTACCGTCTCAAGCCGGGTATGTATGCCCGCGTAGGCATTACGACACAGACCAAGAAGGAGGCGCTGGTCCTGCCGTCAAGCGCCGTCGTCGACCTCGGCGGTCGTCGAGGCGTCTTTCAACTGCAGAACGACACAGCGGTCTTCCGGACGGTGCAAGTGGGCACCGAGCAGGGAGCGGTCGTCGAGATTCTTGGTGGCCTGACCGACGGAGACGAAGTGATCTCAACGGGCGCTGGCGCGTTGCGTGATGGCGACCGCGTTGCGCTGGCCGGGCGCGCGAGCGGCGGCACTGACCGCGGGCGCCGTGGTGGTGGCCAGGCCAACACAGCGCCTGGTCAAGGCGGGACTGGCGAAGCCTCTCGCGGTGGAGCGCAGGGCGGTCCACCAGCAGCCGGCGGTGCAGCCACTCCTCAGGAGAAGGGCGCCGCTGCAGGTGACGGAGCCCGGCAAGGCCGCGGCGGAGAGTCCGCGGGTCGCGAAGGATACAGCGGCCAGCGAGGTGATGGCAGTGGTGGCAATCGCGAGGGTCGCGAAGGCCGTCGCTCCGGTGGAGACGGCAGTGGACGACGCGGCGGGAACGGTACGTCGCAGCCGCCGTCAGGTGGTGTCAGTCAGTAGCAGTCGGTTGGCGTCCATGCGGACGCCGTTGTTCGTGTCGCGTCAGATCATCGCGGCGGGTCCTCGAGTCGGAACCCGCCCTACGACAGAGTGCTGATATGAGTATCCCTCGTCTCGCGATTCAACGCCCGGTCACGATGTTCATGATCAGCGCGGTCATCACGCTCCTCGGTGTGATCTCGCTCTCCCGGCTCCCGGTCGATCTCATGCCGGAGTTCGAGCAGCCACAGCTCAACGTGAGAACCAGCTACCCAGGTGTGGGTCCGCTCGAGATCGAGGAACTGATCACCCGACCGATGGAGCAGGCGGTCAGCGCCGTGCCTGGGATCACGCGTGTGGAATCGAGCTCGTCAGAGGGTAACAGTCAGATCCGCCTCAACTTTGATTGGGGCTCCGACCTGTCTGAAGCGACCGACGAGGTGCGCACGCGCGTTGACCGCATGCGCAACCGCCTCCCCGAGGACGCCGACCCTCCGACGATCTTCAAGTTCGACTCCAACCAGCTGCCCGTGCTGCAGATTGGTATCGAAGGCGATTACGACCCGGTCACGTTGCGCGAGATCGCTCAGAACGAGATCGCGCCCCGCTTCGAGCGCGTTGACGGGGTGGCCGCAGTCACGGTGAACGGCGGCGTTCGGCGAGAGATCCACGTTGATCTGTCCAAGGAAAAGGTCACTGCTCTGAACCTGTCCGTGAGCCAGGTCGTGCAGGCGCTGCGCTCGGAGAACCAGAACACCCCGCTCGGCGAAATCTACCAGGGTGATGCCACGTTCCTCGTCCGCAGCCAGGGGCAGTTCCAGAGCATCGAAGACATCAAGAACATGGTCGTGATGACGCGCCAGGCGGTGCCCGTGTACCTGCGCGACCTCGCCGACGTGTCGGACACGACCGAACAGAAGCGCTCCTTCATGCGCATCAACGGGAAGCCGGGCATCCAGCTCCAGGTCCAGAAGCAGTCCGGAAAGAACACGGTGCAGGTCGCGAACGCGGTGCGGGCCGAGGTTGACCGCGTCAACAAGGAAGTTCCCGGCATTAGGATGATCGTCACGCAGGACAACTCGGTCTTCATTCAACGCGCGATCAACAACGTCCAGGAGCACGCGGTCGTCGGCGGCATCCTCGTGGTGCTGATCATCTTCGCGTTCCTGCGCGACTTCCGGTCCACGCTCATCGTCTGCACGTCAATTCCTGTCTCCGTGATCGGGACCTTCGCATTGCTCTACTTCGGCGGCTTCACGCTGAATACGATGACGTTCGGTGGTCTCGCGCTGGGCATAGGCATGATTGTCGACGCCGCGATCGTCGTGCTCGAGAACACCCATCGGCATCTGCACATGGGCAAGGACAAGATGACCGCTGCGATCGAGGGCAGCGAAGAGGTCTGGTCCGCGATTCTGGCCTCCACGCTGACACACATCGCGGTGTTCATTCCCCTGCTCTTCCTGTCTGGAACGGCCAGCATCATGTTCACCCAGCTGTCGGTGGTCGTGATGTTCTCGCTGGCGATGTCGTTGTTCGTGGCCGTGACCATCGTGCCCGTGCTCTGCTCACGCTGGCTGAAGACGCCGGACGAGGAGGCCAAAGATACCGGCTTCATGGCCCGTTTCGCTCGCCTGAGCGAACGGTTCCTCGAAGCCATGGACGAGCGCTATCGCAAGGCCATTCACGTTGCGCTCAACCATCGTCCGACTGTCATCGCAACGGCCGCTGGTCTTGTCCTGGCTGCGGCCCTCATCTACCCGATGATCACCGTCGAGCTGATGCCGCAGACCGACGAGGGTGAGGTCAACATCAACGCGGAGCTCGCCGTGGGAACGCGCGTGGAGCGCACCGAGGAAGCGCTCCTTCGCCTGGAAGACATGGTCCGTGAGCGCGTGCCCGAAGCCGTGACGATCATCACCAATGGCGGCGGCGGTGGTAACAACTGGAACGGCGGCGGTGGCGGTGGCGGGAGCACGCACCGCGGCCAGATTCGCGTGATGCTCGTTCCGCGTGGTGAACGCACGCGCACGAACGAAGAGATCGCGATTGCGCTGCGACGCGAGCTCCAGGGGCTGCCCGGCGTCGCGGTCCGTGCCAATCCGGCAGGCGGCAACAACCAGATCATGCGGTTCCTGAGCGGTGGCGGCAACAACAACCAGGGCGGATCGAGCCGCCTCCAGGTTGAAATCCGTGGACACGATCTCGACGATGCGCGGAGAGTCGCCCAGGACGTCCGTAAGGTGATGGAAGACACGTCCGGCATCGCGGACGTTCAAGTCGGACGCGAAGAAGGTCGCCCCGAGATTGCCGTGCGCGTGGACCGGCCCAAAGCGGCCATGCTCGGCATGTCGGTCGGCAGCGTGGCCAGCACCATCCAGACGAACGTTGCCGGCACGGCCGCCGCTCAATTCCGTGAGCGCGGTAACGAGTACCCCGTTGTCGTCCGCCTGCGCGAAGCTGACCGCCAGGAGATCTCCGATGTCGGCGATGTGCTCCTCAGCACGCCGACTGGCCAGGTCGTACCTGCCAAGAACGTTCTCGCGGTCAATCGCGAAGCCGGGCCGGTGCAGATCGATCGCAAGAACATGGAGCGCATGACGCGCGTCAACGCGGAAACCGAGATCCCGATCAGCGAAGCGGTAAAGTCAGTCCAGGATCGTCTCGGGCAGGTGCGCGTACCGCCGGACTTCGCGGTCGGCTTCGGATCGGAGATCGAAGAGCAGGCACGATCGTTCCAGCAGCTGCAGCTCGTGCTAATCCTGGCGGTGCTCCTCGTCTACGCGGTCATGGCCTCGCAGTACGAATCGCTGCGTGACCCGTTCATCATCATGTTCTCGGTGCCCGTCGCGGCTATCGGCGTGGTGCTCAGCCTGTTGCTCACCGGCACCTCCTTCAGCATGCAGGCCTACATCGGCATCATCATGCTGGCGGGGATCGTCGTCAGCAATGCGATCCTGCTCGTCGACTACATCAACACGCTCCGTCGTCGAGACGGGCTGCCGATTCGCGAGGCGGTCGAGCTCGGCGGGCGCACACGACTGCGGCCGATCCTGATGACGTCGATTGCGACGATGCTCGGCCTCGTGCCGATGGCAATTGGCATCGGCGAAGGCGGCGAATTGCAGGCGCCGCTTGCTCGCGTGGTCATCGGCGGCCTGCTGACGTCAACCCTCGTGACGCTGGTCCTCGTGCCTGCTGTCTATACCCTGTTCGAAGAGGGCTGGGCGGGAATCTTCAGGAAGAGCGCCTCGCACTGAGTCTGCCGGCGGGTCTTTAGACCCGCCTTCCATCTAGCTACTCAACAGCGCCAGCAACTCGCTCACCGTCCGCCCGGTCAACGGATCTCTCCAGTCGGCCGCGATCTCGGCCAGAGGCTCCAGAACGAATCGCCGATCTCTGAACCGCGGGTGGGGCACGACGAGATCGGGTGAATCGATGATTTCGTCGTCGTACAGAATCAAGTCCAGGTCGAGCGTCCGAGGGGCACCAGGGTAGGGGCGCTCGCGACCGAAGCGTTTCTCGATGTCGAGAAGCGTGACGAGGAGCTCTCGCGCCGACAGCGACGTCTCCCCCACCGCCGCGGCGTTCAGGAAGACCGGTTGCTCGCCGACACCAACTGGCGCCGTGTCGTGAAAGCTGGAACTGCGGAGAGAGTGGACATGCGGGCGCAGCGCATTCAATGCGTCGCGAAGATAGGCTTCCCGATCGCCAAGGTTACTCCCGAGGGCGATGGCGACAAGAACGACACCGGGTGTCATTTCTCGAGGACCGTCGTGAGAAATGACACCCGGTGTCGTTACTCCTGCCAGCGAGTCGGCAACACCGCGCCGACGCGCTCGGCGCCGACCGTTCGACGTCCGATGACGTCTTCGAGGCCTGATGCGGCCTGCTCGAACAGACGTTGATGCTCCACCGACTCACCGAGCACGACGCCCAGCATAGTCCGATGGCGCGCGTGTGTGACTGTGGCAACCCGCGGCCGCCAGTGCTCGACGAAGGCAGCGAGATGACGGACATCATCCTCGAGGATGCCATTGTACGTCGCCGCCTCCCCACCCTTGCCAGGCTTGGTCAACTGCGGGACGGCAATCTCGCTTGCAGCCGGCGGCATCGGCGCGCCCAGTTCCTCGAGCGCCGATCGGAGCCACGAGAGATGCGTCTCCTCGCGGGCGATGACGTATTGATAGGCGTTGTTGAAATCGTAATGACCGACGACGCGGGCGCCCGCTTCGTGACGCTCGATGAGCGCCACACGGTCGGCGGTGATCGCGGTCAGCAGCGACCGCAGTTCATCCTGCTGCACGTGTGTTTTACCCCTGTTTTTCCTTGCAACTCTTGCAGGACCGCGTCCACGGAATCGCATTGAGACGCGCTTCAGCGATCGGCTCGCCGCACTCACGGCAGACGCCGTAGGATCCCTCTTCGATGCGGCGCAACGCGCCTTCGATCGCCTGCAGAATCTTGGCGTCGGTCTGTTTGAGCTTCAGCTGAATGTGGACTTCGTTGTTGCCTGCGGCCTGATCGGCCATGTCGCCCTGCCTGCCGGAGTTGTTCTCCATCGTCCATTGCAGGGGTTTCGCCGCGGAGCCGGCTAGGAGCTCCCCGCGCTTTTTGAGCAGCGCGTCCCGGTAAATCGCGACGTCCATTGAGTCTGGATTCTCCTGGCGGCCTCTTGTCGCCTAGAACAAGAGGTGATTGTACCCTTACTCCGCTCGGAGCGTCGAGAGTGGCTTGTGCCTCAGCACGTCGAGACTTGCGAGCACACCGATCGCGGCGACCGCGCCGGCCGTAACGATGATTCCGCCGAGAGTCAGGAACGGCGCCGGCTGCCAGGGGAGATCGAGTCCATAGCGGGCCACCGCCCAACTGAGGGCGATCGCCCCGGCCGCGCCCACGGTCCCGGCAATGGCGCCGAGCACGCCGTATTCGAGCAGCAGCATGGTGGCAATGAGCCGGCTGCTCGCGCCCAGCGTCTTGAGAATCGCCGCTTCGTAGACGCGGCGGAACTTCGTCATCGAGACCGCCCCGATCAGGATTAGGCTGCCGCTCAATAGTACGAGCGCACCCACGACCGTGACTGCCAGGGTGACGTTATCGACGATGGTCCTGATCGTGTCGAGAACCTCGCGCAAGTCGATGACGGAGATGTTTGGGTAGCCAGACACGATGAGTCCCTGGAGACGCGCGCGCGCGGCCGGATCCTTGCCGCCTTTGACGGCCGCGATGAAGCTGTGCGGCGCGTTGTCGAACGGGCCCGGGCGGAAAACAATCATGAAACCACCGGCGCGAAAGTCACGAAAATCCACCTCGCGAAAACTGGTGACGCGAGCCGAGATGATGCGCCCGAGGACGTCGAACCGCATTTCGTCGCCGATCTGAATGTTGAAGCGCTCGCGCAGGCTTTCCTCGATCGAGACTTCGGCCTGCTCTCCCGCCGGTGTTTCGTCCCACCACTTTCCATCGACGAGCTTTTCGTTCGCCTCGAGCGCCGATCGATAGGTGATGGTGAATTCGCGCGACAGGCCGCCACGTTCGCGAACGTCTTCGTAGCTTTCCAGATTCACCTCGCGACCGCGGACGCCGGTGATTCGGGCGCGCAGCACCGGGATCAACTTGGGGACGTTTTCAGCCCCGTTCTCGCGATCGATCAACGCCGTCAAGCCCGCGCGCTGATCCGATTGGATGTCCATCAGGAACATGTCGGGCGCATCCTCGCCCACTTGCACCGAGAAGTCCTGCAGCAGGTTCACCTGCAGCGCGCGGACCCCGAGGATGAAGAATGTGCCGAGCCCGACGGCCAGCAAAATGATTCGTGTCTGGTTTCCGGGACGAGCCACGTGCAACACGGCCTGCCGCAACGCGAACGAGCGTGCAAATCGCAAAGGCTGCACGGCACGAATGAGGGCTATTCCTGCGAGATGGAGCACGAACGTAAGGGCAACGAATCCACCAGACAGCAGCAGACCGACCTGCACGGATCCCGCCTGCCAGGCAGCGACGCCAACGAGAGCCGCGCCGACGGCCGTGGCCACCGTCCATTTCAGCCAGTCGAACTGCGGCAAGGATGGAATGTCCTGCCGCAGCAGCAACGACGGCTTCACATTGCGCACCTCGAGCAGTGGGACGACCGAGAACAGGAGCGAGACAAGCAGGCCGACGGCCAGACCCTGCAGGACCGCTCCAACCGTGAGCCCATACTCGACCTGAAGCAGCGCGGCAATGTCGCCGACGAACACGGGCAGCAATTGCAGGACACCCGCCGCGATGACGACGCCGAGGGCGCTTCCTGCCAGCCCGAGCAGCACGACCTGCGTCAGGTAGATCGCCAGGACCTGACGTGAGCTGCTGCCAACACACTTGAGGATGGCAATGCTTCGGACCTTCTGCTGAACGAATACGCGCGTCACGCTCGACACACCGATGCCACCCAGAATGAGGACGACCAGCCCCACGAGGCTGAGATAGTTCTCTGCCCGCGAGAGGTTCTGATTCATTCGTCCTTCGTTCTGCCGGTACGAGCGGACGCCTACGAAGTCGTTGACGAACGTTTTCGACAGCTCGCTCGCCAGAAGAAGGCTGGGATCCCGTCTTCCCGGCAGTGGCGGTGGGCTCGGCACCTGCAGCAGCAGCTGATGGGACGCACGGCTGCCAAACGACAAGAGACCGGTCGACGGCAGATCAGCGAGGTCGATGAAAACGCGCGAGCCGAGCGAGAATGCTCCGAGATTGCGCCCGGGTTCGCTTTGAATCACGCCTCGAATCTGAAACTGTCGCGTGCCGATGAGCAGGTTCTCACCAACTCGAAGGTTGAGCTGCGCAAGCAACTCGGGACGAACGAGGACGCCGTGATCACGCAGGAGATCGTGCGAGTACGGTTTGCCTTGCAGCGTCATCGTCCCGTACAAGGGGAAGGTCGATTCGACTGCCCGCAACTCCACCATTCGAGTCGTCGCCACGCCGGCAGGTCGAACCATCGTCGCCAGTTCCACCGCCTCGGACACAATTCCGACCCGCCCCGTCGAGCGCTCGCGCGCGACCGCCGCACGGACTGCCTCGCCGAGTGGACGATCGCTGCGGACCACGACGTCGGCACCTGTCATGGCCCTGGCTTCGCGCGTCAGACCCTGACGCACACTCTGAATGACCGAGCGGATTGCGACGATCGACGCGACCCCGACGGCGATGCAGACGAAAAAGAACAGTAAGCGCTGCCACGACGCCCGGATCTCGCGCACCGCCATTCGGATCACAAAGATCATCGCGCGGCCTCCGCACCCGCGGCGGCTCGCGGGATTTCATTCTGCTGGACCGGACGGCCATCCCGCAGGACCAGTCGTGAATCAGCAAGCGACGCCAGTTCAGCGTCATGTGTCACCAGCACGAGCGTGGACGCCCGCGACCGCCGGACGGCGAGCAACAGATCCATGATGTGACGCCCGGTGGTCGAATCGAGGTTTCCCGTCGGCTCATCGGCGAGCACGATCGGCGGATCGTTAGCGAGTGCGCGCGCAATCGCAATGCGCTGCTGCTCTCCTCCCGACAACTGCGAAGGATAGTGATGCGCGCGGTCGGACAGCCCGACTTCCTCCACGAGCTGCCGCGCGCGCGTTGGCGCATCGCGCCGACCCGCAATCTCCATCGGGATGAGTACGTTCTCGAAGGCCGTCAGCGACGGCACCAGGTGAAAGAACTGAAAGACGAACCCGATCTTCTCACCCCGGAGACGGGCGAGCCCGTCCTCGGTCAGCCTCGTGATATCGACGCCATCGATGAGGATCTGGCCTGTGGTGGGGGCATCGAGCCCCGCGAGCAGACCGAGCAGCGTCGACTTGCCGCTCCCGGAAGGACCCACGATCGCGACGAACTCTCCTGACCGAATCGTGTAATCGAGCGGGTGCAAGATCGTGAGAGGGTGATCGCCGCTCTGAACCGTCTTGGAGACGTGCCGCAGCTCGATCATCGCCCAGGGTTCTTTCGGTCTGCGGTCCGCTTCGCCAGCAAAGGTTCGAGGGCGGTCCAGACCGTTTTCTCGACGATGCGCGAGCCTTCGGCGTTGGGGTGGATGCCGTCGGCGATGTTCAGGTTCGGCAGGCCCGCCACGCCTTCCAGGTAAAACGGGACGAACACGACGTCGTGTTCTTTTGCGAGCTGGCGATACACCTCACGGAATTCCGACGTGTAAGCCGACCCGAAATTCGGCGGCGCTTCCATACCGGTGAGGATCACCTTGATGTGTCGCGCCTGTGCGCGAGTAATGATCTCGGTCAGGTTCTGCTTCAAGCCCGCCACCGGCAGACCTCGCAGTCCGTCGTTGGCTCCCAACTCGATGACGAGGACCTTCACGTCGCCGTCAAGCGACCACTCGAGACGGTTCAAACCTCCGGCGGAGGTATCACCCGAAACGCCCGCATTGATAACTTCGTAGGGGTATCCTGCGTCCTTCAATCGCTTCCGAATCAGCGAGGGCACGGACTCTTCCTTCGCCAGGCCATAGCCCGCGGTCAGGCTGTCACCCAGGAATACGATTCGCGGCGCGGTCGTAGAGGGCGTGCTCTCGGCCGGAGCCGATGGAGTCGGCTCCGCCTCGTTGGTGGTACGCACCACTTCTGGCTGCCCACACGAGGCGCACATCAGCGCTACAGGCACGACGAGACGCAGCATCAGTCCCATAAAGCAGCCAAACCATTATGTTATAAGTCGAAGGCTCGAGCCTCGCCACCTGAAGTCTTGCGCCAGGTGCTCGGACAAGCCGCCGGGGCTCCACGTTTTCGTGTCCTCGATTCTGTAGATCCAGACGCAGTACGCGCGGCGATGGTTCAAGGCGCGACACACTCTTTGTCCTGGCCAGCAAATCAGGATCGACAATCGAACCTAATGTGATGGCGGAAGAGGCCAGGCGGCGGGTGATCGCAGAAGGTCATACCGACTGGGCCAAGCGATTCACAGCAATCACCGATCAAAACACAGCTTTGCATCGTCGCGCCCAGGCCGAGGGTTTCCGGGACGTGTTCGTCAACCCGAGCGACATCGGGGTCGATATTCGGCGCGCTCTCTCTTCGGCATGGTGCCGGCGGCGCTGTTGGTTCTCTACATCGAGGCATTGCGGGCAGCCGCGCGGGCAATGGAGCAGGTATGCTGAATCGTACACGCCAAGGAGAATCCCGGGCTCGCCCGCGGCGCACTCATGGCGGGCGACGCGCGCTGTTTGTACGAATTCGACACCGCGAAGTTGAGCAATTCGAAATAGTCGCGAGGCAGCTGGTTAATGCGAGGTAGCCAGTTCGAAAACCTAACGCGCAATGCGAGCGACGATGGCGGTCACGTTGTCGGTCGCTCCTCTGGAGATCGCCGATCGCACGACATTCTGGGCGACGTCTTCGACGGCGCGTGGACTGCTCAACATCGTCGCGAGCAGCTCGTGTGGAACGGCGCCGTGTACGCCGTCACTGCACAACAGCAAAGCGTCACCGATACCGAGCGGACACTCCGATACGGTCGGCTCGAGCTCGGGCCTGAGACCGACAACCTTCGTGAGTACGTGACGCATCGGATGCGAGCCGATATCGGGCGCGTGTTCGGCCTCGTCATCCAATGTTTCGGCCAGCCACGAATCGTCGCGAGTCAACTGTGTCAGACGACCATTGCGCCACAAGTACACACGGCTGTCCCCAACGCTCGTGTAGTAGGCGCGCTCTTCCACGATCATGACAGCGACGACCGTGGTCCCCATTCCTGAATGCGCAGGTTGTTCGGCGGCCGCGGTCAATATCTGCTGATTCGCTGCCAGAATGGCGCGAACGAGCAAGGATTGACTCGGTGGGTTTCCGTCGCTCTGAAAAACGTCGCGAATGGCCTTGACCGCGAGTGCCGAGGCCACCTCACCCGCGTTGTGGCCTCCCATCCCATCCGCCACGACCAGAAGGCCGAGGTCGAGGTCCACGAGCCAAGCATCTTCGTTTGTCGAGCGGCGGCCCTGATGGGTCACGCCAGAGGCCGCCAGCGGCATTTGGACCAGAGATTATAGCCCTTCCCTTCGTGTGTATACTTCGTATACTGCTGCCGTGGCAGTTGCACAGCTTTCTTCCATTCTGGCCCGCGTCGCTGCCGCCTTGGAACGGGGCCGGGGAACTGAGGTTCCCCCGCTTCTCCAAGGGGTACTGAAGAGCGGCTCGCTGACTCGCGACGACGAGTTCGGCGTTCGCGCCGCCTTGGCGGAAGCCTGGCTTTTTCAGGACGATCTTGCACAGGCTTCGTCGGTCCTTGGCCGGCCTCCCGACACTCTCAAAGAGCCGATCTCTGACGCTCGCCTTTCGAACGCGTGGAGGCTGCATGGTCGGATCGCGTTCGCGCGCGGCGAGCAGTCACGCGCCATTGCGCTGCATACGCGAGCGCTCAAGCACGCCGAGCTCGCGCACGATTCACGCGCGATTGGCCTGGCGCACTACGAGCTCGCCCTCTGCTACAAACAAGTCGGTGACTCCGGGATCGTGCGCGAGCACTTGACCGAGGCGGCGTCGGCACTTCACGCGGTCGGCGATCGCCGTCACCTCGCGCTTGTCCACTCGCTGTCGGCCGTTCTGCTCGCACAGTCCGGTCGAACCGACGAAGCCATTGCGGGGCTGCGGCAAGGTGAACGACTCGCGATGGCGATACCCGCCGACGATGTGCTGGCGGGCATCGTGCACAACCAGGCGAACGTCGCGTTGATGCAGCATCGCCACGATCAGGCCCTCGTCCTCGCCGAGCGCAGTGTGGCCTTGCATCAGTCACTCGGTTCGGGCCATGGCCTTGCCGTCGCGCTGGCGACGCTCGGGCAGATCTTCGTGCAGCTTGGTGATCTCGAACGCGCCGAACAGGTCCTGACTCGCACGCTCGAAGTGCGAAGCACCGTTCAGTTTCAGGAGACGACCGGCGCCGTATTCGACACACTCGCGCAGATCCATCTCATGCGCGGCTCATACGAGCGCGCCGAAGAGTATCTGCGTCTGGCCAGCGAAGCGTACGGAGCGTATGGCACTCAGACCATGCGTTGGTATGAGTGGTCGCTCAAAGTGCTCGGCGTGAAACTAGCGACCAGGAGACAGGCGTACGAGGAAGCGGTGGAGATGGCCGATGCCCTCGCGCAGGCCCCCGGTGTGCCGCAAAGCGACCTCATCCAGGCGGACCTCGCAGCGTGCGAAGCCCTGATCGGAACAGGGCGTCTGCGAGAGGCCGAGCAGCGGCTCGAAGCGTGTGAAGGCCGCCTCGACCCGCGGAGGGCACCGGCAAACTGGGGTGAGTTCCTGCGCATCCGCGGTCTCGTGCGCGAGCGCTCCCCGCGTCCGCAGACCGCTCACCACGACTTCGCTCAGAGCGCCAACATCTTCCAATTGCTTGGCGAGCGTTATCAGGCGGCGATGAGCCATCTCGCTCTCGGCAGATTGTCGGCGGCCGCCGGATCATCGGCGCTCGCCGAGAAATATCTGGAGCAGGCATCTTCCGAGTTCACCTCGCTGGGCGCGCAGCGCGACCTGGCAGAGGTTCAGAGCGTCCGAGAGCAATTGAGCTCAGCGCCGCCCAAGGGTTCGACCGTCTCGCCATCTGACGCCGACGAAGGGATCGTCCGGCGACTGGTCGACGCCGCGATTTTCAAAGAGTTGCTCGCGAGAGAAACGGCCGCTGCCTTGCTCGAAGTCACGGAAGGGTCGGCCGTCGTCGTCTTTACCGAGTCGGCAGCGGGCGACGTCCGCGTGGTCGCCGCGGCCGGATGCGACGGCACGGCGGCGATGAGCCTGGCCCATGCGGCGCGGCAGGGTCACTCAGAACACGCTGGCCGTTTGCTGCTCGTCGATGCTCTCGGCACGGATCAGGACGGCGCTCGACGGTCAGTGGTGGAGCTCTCGGCCGCCTTGACTGATGTCGCTGCGGCTCGCCTTCGGATGTTCATCGCGATTTCCCGACAGGGGTTCGATCTGTGCGGAGCGAGAGAACGTCCGAACCAGACCGTCGATCAGCAGCACGAACGCCCACTGGAGCCGCTGCTCCCAGGGTTCATCTGCGCGGGACCCGCAATGAATCGCCTGGCCGATCAGATACAGAGACTGCAGGGGCACAACCTGACCGTCCTGATCACTGGCGAGAGCGGCACAGGCAAGGATCTGGTCGCGCGCGCGATTCACGTTGGTTCTCCCAGAAGCGCCGCGATGTTTCTCCCCTACAACTGCACGACGACTTCACGGGATCTTGCCGACAGTCAGTTGTTCGGGCATCGGCGCGGGAGCTTCACCGGCGCGGTGACGGACCAGCAGGGGCTGATCCGTTCGGCCGTCGGCGGGACGCTTTTCCTCGACGAGATCGGTGACCTGCCACTCGATATTCAACCGAAGTTGCTGCGGTTCCTCGAGCAGGGCGAGATCATGCCGGTCGGAGAGACTCGTCCCCAGGCGGTCGACGTCCGCGTGCTCGCTGCTACCAATGCCGACCTCGAACAACGCGTCTCGGAGGGGAAGTTTCGGGAGGATTTGTATTACCGGCTGAGCGTGATCCGGATACACGTGCCACCGTTGCGGGAACGGCGCGAAGAGGTGCCGCACCTGAGCACGTTCTTCCTGCGAGATGCATGCGAGCGTTTAGGCAAACCTGATGTCCGTCTGAGCTCTGGCACCCTCGACCTGTTCGCTCGATATTGGTGGCCGGGTAACGTCCGTCAATTGCGGAACGAGATTCAACGAGCCGTCGCGATGAGTTCCCCCGGCGGAACGATCGAGCCCGAACATCTCTCAGCCGACCTTGCCGCCCCTGAGCGAAGACAAGGGAACGCCGACGTCGCGTTCGTCGCGCCCGCCGACTTCGCCCCGGGCAACCTTGCCGCGGCGGTGGAGACCGTGGAGCGACACCTGATCGTCTCGACCCTTGATCGCACGCGCGGCAACATCTCCGAGTCCGCGCGTGTGCTCGGCCTCACCAGGCGAGGCCTCTATCTCAAGATGCGCAGGCTGGGTCTCGAGGGCGCGATTGCGGATATCTAGTAACCAGGTATACAGGGGTCCTGGATACGTAATATCCATTTCGCTCGCCAATGCTTAACAACGCGAACACGCGTTCTACCCTTATACATCAACGACTTAACCTCAATTTGGCGTCGGTGGACGATCTCGTAATTTCGTAGGCCTGCACATTGAAGTAGGGGAACAGGCAGACTTCCCAGGGGGCCCACGTGATTCAGCGAATCGAGACGCGACAGATTCCAGTCACCGAACAGCCACGCATCGGTAACCGTAAGAAGGTGAGCATTCCAGCGAGGCTCACGTGGCGGGATGCCAGTGGCACCCTTCGTTTCGTGTCCGTCGTGATGCGGGACGTCAGTGAAGTCGATGCCTTCGTCGAATGCCAGGTCCCTGCCCTGATTCCGCTTTATCGCCTGGTCCATTTTCAGATTGAGCGCCCTGTCCGGGAAGGTGAACTGCCTGCGGTGCTCCAGGAAGGCAAGGTCCTGTCGGCCGTGTACCGCGTAGGCCCACATAAGACGTCGACGGGAACCCCAATGGGTTATGCGCTGCGTCTGCTGGTCGAGCCCAAATCCAACTTGCAGACCGCTTCGACGCCCGCAGACCAGCAGTTCGCGATGGCAAATTAGCCAAGGCTGCCCCCAGCAGCGCCGTTGTCAGGCCACGGCTCCCCTCTTCCGCCAATAGCGTGCGAGCCCACTGAAAAGGTGCTCGTACGCGGCGGCCACGACGTAGGTCATCACTTCCGACTCGGTCATGTGGCTTCGGAGCAGGTGTCGAAGCTTTTCGGCGAACGCCCGGCCTCGTTCTTCGTCCGTCCCCGGTTCATTCAGAAGCGACAACGCGATACCAGCCGTTGTCTCGAGATTTTGCAGCAGCGTCGCGAGGTGCGGGCGTACAGTGGTCACTGGGCCGAAGTGCGTCAACATCAGTGTCCCGGGCGACCACGCCAGGATCCGATCGACGCTCGACGCCCACACTTCCACGTCGATATCGGGCGGCGGCGTGGGCGGAAGCACGTACCCGCCGTTGATGCAGACCCCCGCCGTGTCGCCAACGAACGCGACACCACTCGAGGCATCGAAGAAGCTGACGTGATGCGCGGCGTGTCCAGGCGTGTACGCAACATCAAAGGTGCGTCCGCCCGCATCGATCCGCTCGCCCCCGGTCAGCGTCACGAGATTCTCTGTCGGCACCGGCGCAAACTCACCCCAGAAATGTTCCATCCGGTCGCCGTAGATCCGTGTCGCGCTCTCGATCAGCCGACTCGGATCCGCCATGTGCTTTACACCGCGTCCGTGAACGAGGACCTTGACGTGGGGATGCTCCCGCACGATGGTTCCCGCCGCGCCCGCATGATCGAGGTGGATGTGCGTCAGCAGAATCTGGCGAACGTCGGGCCATCGAATCCCGTTCGCCTGCAATCCCAACTCGAGCGCCGGCAGACACGTCGTCGGCCCGGGATCGATGATCGCGACGCCGTCACGACCCTGTACTAATGCAGTGGCAATGATCTGGCGACGGCCATGAAACTCGAGGTCGACCCACGAGAGTCCCTGAGTGAGCGTGTTCACAACGCCGCATCCTTGTCGAGCACGCGTGCGCTGGCGATTTGCCAGCGGCCGTCCGCTTTGACAAGCGCGATCGACACGACACGCGCATCGGCGACTTCGTCGCCGCCAGCGTCGCGGGTCGTGACCTGCACGGTCACGCGCGTTGTCCCGGCCGTATTACTCGAGAATTGGATCTCCGGATCGAAGAACTGCACGCGCACCATCGATCGCGCGGCGCGAAAGCGCGCCGCCATCGACATGACGTCTGGCCGCCCCCGTAGTGAAGTCGATGAGCTGTCCACATCAATTGAGATGTCAGGAGTGAGATGGGACTGAAGCGACGCTACGGCCGCAATCGCTCGCAAATCCGTCTCGGCGTCGTCGTGGCTCAGCGCTGATGCCACGTCAGCCAGGATGACGCGAACATGCCGTTCGGGACTGGCCCACCAGCGGTATCCCAGCGCGACAACCACGAGCGCAGCGATGACAATCGCGACGCGAGCGGGCGTCGAGACGGGCATATAGGAGGGAGATTATACTGGTGGGTCTCGATCCCCGAGGCTGATCCCGCAGTTGTTTCGAAATGGATCCCGTAATGGTCCAGGCTGACCCAGTGGACGTGCTGACGTCGGTTGCGCGTCTGGTCGCGGAAGCGCCGAGTCTCCGCGAAGTGGTTGCCGGTGTGGCCGGAACGCTTCGCCAGACGATTCCGTTCGAGCGCCTTCACGTGCTGCGGCTCGATCGCGCGGACTCGTTCGTCTTGTACATCACCGGTGAAAGCGGAGAGGTCGAAGTCACGAAGCACCTGGTTGGTGATCCCGCAACACAGGTCGACGTCGTGGACGCCGCCACACCCTCGCGCATCGTGTGCACCATTCGACAAGGTGCCCGCGTCCATGGCGCGCTCTGGCTCACCTCGAGCCGCGAGGAGGCGTTCTGCAGCGCCCATCACAAGCTGATGGACAACGTCGTCGATCTCCTCGGCCTCGCCTTCGAGCACGATGCGATCGTCGAGCGTGAGAAATTGCGGCGAGAGCGGATCGACAGCCTGCGTCGGCTGCTGCAGACGATGGCCGGTGCGCTCGATATCCGCCATGTCTTTGACAAGGTGTCCGAGGTCGTTCGCGGCGGCCTGCCGCACGACATCCTGGCGATCACATCCTGGGGCGGAGAAGGCACGTCGTTTCGTATCTACGCCATTGCGGGGGCGACGGCCGACCCTGAGTTGTTCGACCCGCAACCACTCAGCGGGGATGACCTGGCCCAGCTTCGTCGTGACGCCTATGTCGTTCACGACGCTGACGCGGAGGTCTCGCCGACCAGTCTGCGGGGCAAGATCTTCCGCCGCCTTGGCGTGCGATCGGCGCTTCGTGTGCCCCTTCCATTGGGGTCCGAGGTCTTTGGCTCGCTGTTCTTTGTGTCCCGGCAGACCGATCGGTTCAGCGAGGACGACATCGACTTCGCCCGTCGCGTAGCGGACCATCTGGCGCTCGCGCTGTCGCACGAGCGGCTGGCGGAAGCCGCGCGCAGCCAGGCGGAGTCTCGCGAAACGGCCGCCCGGCTCGAGGCACAAGTCGCGACCCTGACGCGCGAGCTCGAAGCTCGCAGCGGCCAGCGGCGGGTCGTCGGGCAATCGAAACAGTGGAAAGACGTCCTGGCACACGCGGCGCGCGTGGCGCACACCGAAACCACGGTGCTCCTCACCGGTGAATCCGGTACCGGAAAAGAAGTCGCGGCGCGATTCATTCATCATGCATCGCGGCGCAGCCAGGGACCGTTTGTCGCGATCAACTGTGCGGCGCTTCCCGATCAATTGCTCGAGTCAGAGCTGTTCGGGCATGAGCGTGGCGCATTTACGGGCGCAGTGTCGACCAAGCCGGGACGCATCGAGCAGGCAAGCGGTGGCGTGCTCTTCCTCGACGAGGTTGGCGAAATGGCGCCAACGGTCCAGGCCAAGCTGCTGCGAGTCTTGGAGGAGCGCGAGTTCATGCGTCTCGGCAGTACTCGCGTTCTCCACGCCGATATCCGTGTGATCGCCGCAACCAATCGCGACCTGCATGCGGCGATGCAACGAGGTGAGTTCCGTGAAGACCTCTATTATCGGCTGGGTGTGTTTGAAATCTCCCTGCCGGCGCTCCGCGATCGTCTCGATGACGTGCTGGAACTGGCCGACACGTTCCTCGCCGAGATCGGAGAGACGGTGGGACGTCCCGCCGCCGGCATTTCACGCGAGGCACGGGAACACCTCCTGACCTACGAGTGGCCCGGGAACGTGCGGGAGCTGCGAAACGCCATCGAACGTGCCGTCATCCTTGCCGACGGCGGATTCATTCGCAGCGAGCACCTGCCAGTCACGCCGCGCCGCGCTGCCCGCGGCGATGATGAGAACGCCGCGTCGCTGCCCGCCGGCGGTGTCAACCTCGAAGACATCGAGCGTACGCTCGTCGTCAAGGCGCTCACGCAGGCCCGCCATAACAAGACGCGCGCCGCCAAGCTTCTGGGCCTGACGCGCGCGCAGTTGTATTCGAGGATTGAAAAGTACGGCTTGAGCGAAGCCGAATCGTAAAGACACCGGGTGTGATTTCCGCACCGACACGATCGGAAATCACACCCGGTGTCGTTTACATCTTCACGCGTACCGTTAACGGTGCGGTCAGCCGCGTGGTCACGTTCGCACCTGGGCCCAGACGAACCTCTTCTCCGCGCGTTGCCAATACGGCACCTGTTCCAGCCGCGCCACCGATCGCCGCTCCCTTCGCTGCTCCGCTACCGCCGCCGAGGAGCGCGCCAACAGCCGCGCCGACGCCGGCACCGACACCGATCTTGGTTGCGTCCTTCTTCTTGGTCGGCTGCGCCTGATGCGAGATCGACGAGGTCGCGACGGGATAGCGCTCGCTGTCGTAGCGCAGCGAGTTGAATCGATACGCGACTCGCGCGAGTCCCTTCACCCGTCCCGAGCGCGCGACGTCAGTCACGGTCCCGACGAGCTCAGTACCTGTGGGCAGTACCGTCTTGCCATCGACGCTTACGGGCTGACGGAGCGACGCACGCACCGTGTCCTCGACCTGACTTCCGTCAGAAGAGACTGCAGACTGCAGATCCAATCGCAGCGTCGTGCCCGATGGGATCGTGACTTCCCGGTACGTTGGGAGATTGGGTTTCTCCTCTTTTTCCGCGACGGCAGCAGGCGACGTGCCCTCTTCGGTGGTGTCCCCGGTCGCCGGCTGGTCCTGAGCGGAACCGCCGCAGGCCGCGCAAAACCCCGCCAGTGTCAGTGCACACAACCATTTGCTCACGGACAACCTCCTCTTCAGCCCAACTCGACCTTAGGCCGGAGACCCAAAGCCGAAAATGTGAGCGCAACCCCTAATTTCGTCGCAAAATCGTCTTGTTCGTAGGGCCTGTACCTCTCGGTTGCCAAATCTCTGCCAAATTTTGTGACGGCTAGCTGCTGGGCTTCGTCCCACCGTCCGTCCCACCCGTCCCAGTTCTGCTACCTTGAGAGAATGGTCAGAGTTACACGGTTCCTCGTATTCATCCTTGTTTTTGCCGCCCCCGCCAGTGCACAACGGCTCCCCGGCAACGTCGTCCCCGAACACTACTCGCTCTGGTTTGCGCCCGACCTCGAAAAGGAAACCTTCCGCGGGCGCGAATCGATTGACGTGGTCCTGACAGAACCATCGACCACCATCACCTTGCACGCCGCAGAGATCAATTTCTCGGAAGTGACGATCACGTCTGGCGGTCGGACGCAGACTGCCCGCGTCACCCTGGACGCAGCGCGTGAGACCGCCACCTTTACGGTCCCGCAGCCGATCGCTGAAGGCAAAGCCACTCTTCAGATCGCGTACAACGGGATCCTCAACGACAAGTTACGCGGCTTTTACATCAGCAAGGCGAACGGCCGGAAGTACGCCGTGTCGCAGCTGGAAGCGACCGACGCGCGGCGGGCATTCCCATCCTTCGATGAGCCCGCCTTCAAGGCGACCTTCGACATCTCGCTGATGGTCGATTCGGCCGATACGGCGATATCCAACGGCAAGCAAGTCTCTGACACACCGGGACCGGACCCCGGAAAGCACACGCTGAAGTTCGCACGCACACCGAAGATGTCGACCTACCTGGCGGCGATGCTCGTCGGCGATTTCGTTTGCCGCGAGGGCGCGTCAGACGGTATTCCCATTCGCATCTGCTCGACGCCGGACAAGCGTGGCCTGACGGCATTCGCGCTCGAAGCCGCGCAGCAGCAGTTGGCCTTCTACAACAAGTACTTCGGAATCAAATACCCGTTCGGCAAGCTCGACATCATTGGCGTGCCCGACTTCTCTGCGGGCGCGATGGAGAACGCTGGGGCCATCACGTTCCGCGAGCGGCTGCTGCTGGTCGATCCAGCCAATTCCTCCCTCGCGACGCGGAAGAACGTGGCCGGGGTCATCTCGCACGAGATCGCGCACCAATGGTTTGGCAATCTGGTGACGATGAAGTGGTGGGACGACATCTGGCTGAACGAAGGCTTTGCAACATGGATGGCGAACAAGCCGGTTGCAGCCTGGAGACCTGACTGGCACGTCGAGCTTGACGACGCTGGCGATAGCCAAAGCGCGCTCGGCATCGACGCGATGCGTTCAACGCGACCCATTCGGATGAAAGTAGAGACCCCGGCGGAAATCAACGAGGTCTTCGACGGGATTGCGTATCAGAAGACGGCCGCGGTGCTCCGCATGATCGAGTCATACGTAGGCCCCGACGCGTTCAGACAAGGGGTGGCCTCATATCTGAAGCGATTCTCATACGCCAACGCGGCCGGCGAAGACTTCTGGAACGAGGTGGCAAAGGTCACGGGCAAACCGGTGGACCGCATCCTGCGCAGCTTCGTCGACAAGGCGGGAGCGCCAGTACTCTCAGTGGAGACGCGATGCGTCGCCAGCAAGACGACCGAGGTCGATCTGGCCATGAGCCGGTTCGTTGGCATTCCCGGTGCGCCGCGCGAAGACCAGACATGGACGCTCCCGGTATGTCTCAAGAGCTCCTCCGGTCGACCTCGATGTGACGTGATCGATCGTCCGAAACAGACTGTCCGGTTAAATGGGTGCGACCAGGGTGAGCATGCAGCGGACGGACCGGCCGCTATATTCGCCAACGCCAACAGCCAGGGCTACTACTTCACCGAGTACTCTCCTGAAGTGGTTCGTTCGCTTGCGCGTTCATCCAAGACGCTCGGACCCGTCGAACGTCTGGGCCTGCTCGGCGATGAATGGTGGATGGTACGCGGCGGCCGGCACGATGTCGGCATCTACCTCGACGTCGCCAGCGCCTTTGCGAATGATGACTCGAGCGCGCTGATCCGGATGCTGGCCAATCGGCTGGGCAATATCGGCGATGACATCGTCTCGGCCGCCAATCGGCCCGCCTATCAAGCCTGGATTCGCACGCACTTCGGGAAGCAATTGAACGTCCTGGGATTGCCGGGCAGCTCGAAAGAGACAGACGAGGTCCAGCAACGGCGCGCAACGCTGCTCGAACTGGTCGGCATCATCGGCGACGATCGCGACGTACAAAAACGAACCCGTGAGCTGACGACGCAGTATCTGAAGGATCCGGGCTCGCTTCCGGCGACGATCGCGCCGACGATCCTGCGCGTGGCTGCCATCAGTGGGGATCAGGCGCTCTATGATCAGTATGTGGCGAGGCTCGGGACGCTGACCGCACAGCCTGAAGAGTATTACCGTTTCTTCAATGCTCTCTCCTGGTTCAAGGATCCCGCTTTGTCGAAGCGCACGCTCGAATACGCTCTTACACCTGCCGTGCGCACTCAAGACACCGGGACGCTGCTCGGAGTCATGATGGTGCAGCCATGGAGCCAGGAGATGGCGTGGGAGTTCGTGCAGACGAACTGGAAAACAATCCTCAAGAGCCTCGGCGAGTTCCAGGGGATTCCTTCTATCGTCGAGTCGCTCGCGGGGTTCTGCACGGCATCGCGTGCGGCGGAGGTCCGTGCCTTTTTCGAGAAGAACCCGGTCCCGTCCTCACAACGGGGGGTTCAGCAGTCCATCGAGCGTATCGAGAATTGCGTTGCGCTCAAGGAGCGACAAACAAAGCCGGTCGCTTCGTGGATCGCCGCAAACAAGTAGGGCGGGTCCTGCTGTGTGGACCCGCCGGAGCGGCTACTGCGGGAAGGCTAGCGGCGCTTTGTCCTGGTACCCTTCGCCTTCGAGCGATTCCAGGAAAGCGACGATCGCCTCGACCTCCGTGGGGCTCACGGACCACTTCAATGATGGGCACCGTGGTGGCGGTTCGGATATATGACGATCTTCAAGGTCACGAGCACCGCGAGAATGACGCCAATGAGCGGCACTGCGAACCCGGAGAACGGCGTCAGCAGTACGAGCACGGCCGCGATCGGACCATAGGATCGGGTTGGGCGATACTCAGGTCGATGGTGTAAGAACCAGAGGCAGACGAGAAAGATGGCAACGGGCACGGCAACCGAGAAGCTTGCGCCCACCGACCCGATCTTGGCGCTGCCAGTCACCGCATCGACTTCTACGGCGAGCCCGGCACCGACGGCGGCGGCAGACGCAAAGACAAAGTAGTGCCCGTAGCCCCAAACGAACGCTTTGCGCACACTCGTCAACAGATCGTGCACGGGCCGGTCGAAATAGACCCACCACATCGAGCAGACGATGAGCAGGCCACCGATGATGAGTGGCGCCAGTTCCGAAAGCACACTGCCGGAGGAAAGCGCCGATTCGATCGTCGTCGACGCGGAGAGGATCGACTCGCCCAACACGATCAGAGTCAACAGGCCGTATCGCTCCGCAATGTGATGCGGATGCCATGTCGTCGGTGACGCTCGCTCCGCCCACATCGGCAGCGCAACATCCAATGCACCGAGCGTGAGGAACCCCGCCATCCAGTACTGCGGCGCCAGGAGCATGCCGACCCACGCCGATTGCAACACTACTATGCCGAGCGCGTACCGGCGGGCCGTCGTTCGCCGTTGAGGATCGCTGGCGGCGGCTCTGAGCCACTGCACCACGAGAGCCAGGCGCATGACGACATACCCACCAACGATCGCGATGTTTGGCGCGCGCGCCTCGAACATCGCCGGGATGCCGGCGGCAAGGAGCAAGGCGCCGGCGATCTGCACGAACACCAGCAGTCGATACGGCACGTCATCACAGTCGTACGCGGAGGCAAACCAGGTGAAGGCCATCCAGGCCCACCAAATCGCGAAGAAGACCATGAGGAAGCCGATCAGCCCCTCTATCGCATGTGCTTCCGCAATCGCGTGGTGTAGTTCGCTCGCGGCCTGAGCAATCGCGACGACGAAAACAAGATCAAAGAAGAGCTCAAGCGGGGTCGCCGCACGATGCGCTTCGTGCGGCGATCGAGGTGTCATGCGAGCGCGCCATCGAACGCCGACAGAGTGTGACGGGGAAATTGCGTCCAATTCAGCCATCTGGTCGATTCTAGAGTAGAGCGGGGGGGCACCCTTCACGTGCTCGAAGGCTTGAAGCGCTCCATTGCCTCGTTGTACGAGATGGATGTCGACACCTGGCAGCGCGTGACCGACTTCATCGACCTCACACGTAGTGTCCGGCTTTAGCCGGACCGGTCCGAACTACAATCCTTCTTGACGTATGAGTGGAGCGACCACGGCACAGCCGCTACATTTGCGTGAGCATGTCCTGCTGGCGCTGGTGTTCGCGCTGAGTCGTCTGCTCCTGTTCTGGGCCGGTCTCCGATTCAACTTCAGTCTCGATTGGATGTGGCTCAGCGATCCCGCCGATCTCACGGATCGGCTTCTCCAAACGATCTACTACTTTCACGCGTTTCCGCCCGGGATGGACCTGTTCTCCGGCATCCTCCTGAAGGTGGGCGGGACGCACGCCGCCGCACTGGCGCAGTTGACGTTCTGGGTCTTCGGGCTCATCCTCGCCCAATCACTTTTCTACCTCGCGCGGGCATCAGGGTTATCCTCCCGTATCTCGCTGGTAGTTGCTGTCGCGTTCTCGCTGCTGCCCCAGACGATCTACTTCGAGCACCTTTACCTCTACGAAGAACCAGTCGCCGCCTTGCTGTGCCTCTCGGTGGCGCTGTTTCATGCTGCGTTCAGCCGCCAGTCCTTTCGACTGTGGCTTGCGTTCTTCGCGGTATGCGCAGTCATTGGGCTCACCCGAAGCACTTTTCATCTCATCTGGTTCACGGGCATGGTGGGCCTCGGCTTCTTGTTCAACCCGCCCGAACAACGACGGCGCCTGATCCTGGCTGCGAGCGCACCGGCAGTCGTGCTGCTGTCCCTCTACGTTAAGAATCTGATCGTATTCGGTACGTTCAGCGCATTTACATACGGGCCCTCGAGCTACGCACATGTCACGGTGTCCCGAATGTCGCCAGAGATGAGGACCGAGTGGGTGCGCGAACACAAATTGTCGCCATTCGCGACGCTCAGTCCGTACGCGGGCCCTCGCGAGTACCTGCGCGTCTACTCCGGAACGGTTCACACGGACTGGCCACGTCAACTTACGCAGTTGGACAGACCAACCGTGCACGCGCCAAATTTCAATCACTGGGTCATCCTCGAGGCGAACCGACAGCGCAACGCCGATGCCTGGTTCTACCTGCGCACGCAGCCGCTCGACTATGCGGCCAACGTGCTGCGCGGGCTGCGTGACCTGTTTACGCCCTCGACGGAGTGGCATCCTTATACCGGCACGACACGGTCGCCGCACTACGAGCATCAGCGCGTCCTCGGCCCTTACGAGAATCTCGTCAATCGACTCTTCCATCTGTATCCCGTCGCGCCGGTCGGACTCTATGCACTGCTCCCACTCGTGATGATCTGGACGGCACGCAGCGCGTGGCAACTCGTACGCTCCACCAACACGGAGAAGATCGCGTGCGGCGCAATACTCTGGCTATGCCTGGCGAACATCGCGTTCGTCGTGAGCGTCAGCAGCGCCGTCACGTACCTCGAGTCCTCCCGCTACCGCTATCAAGTCGAATCGTTGATTTGGGTGACGACGGCGGTCTGCGCGGTCAGTCTCTGGGGTTCGGCAGTGAAGACACTGACTGGCAAGACTGTCAGCGACCCTCACTTTTCGTAACAGGGGCACCCTTCCGGTACTCCTGGCGCCGCACGAAACGGCGGATTTTCGAACGCTTTTCAACCCCTCGAAGGTAGGTCGCGGCGGAACGTCCCTTGCGATCTGCAAGTTGAACTATGCCTTTCGCCCTTGCCACCGACCTCGCCATCGACCTCGGAACGGCCAACACGTGTGTCTTCGCGCGTGGCCGCGGGGTCGTCGTAAGTGAACCTTCGCTCATCGCGTTCAACACCGCGACGGGAGCGATAGAAGCCGTCGGCGACGACGCACGGGCGATGCTCGGGCGCAACCCGGAGCACCTGCGCCCGGTCAAGCCGATCCGCGACGGCGTGATCGCAGACTTCGACGCCGCCGAGAAGATGCTGACCCATTTCATCCGCAAGACGAACCAGCAGGTTGGAGGCTGGGCGCGGCCGCGCGTCGTCATCGGCGTGCCGGCACAGATCACCCCGGTGGAGCGACGAGCCGTGAAAGACAGCGCCTATCGCGCCAAGGTGAGCGAAGTGTTCCTGGTGGACGAACCGATGGCGGCGGCGCTGGGCGCCGGCCTTCCGGTCACCGAGGCGGCCGGCAACATGATCATCGACATCGGCGGCGGCACGACCGACATCGCTGTCATCTCACTGGCCGGGGTTGTCATCAGCCGTTCCGTCCGAGTCGCCGGCGATGCGTTCGACGAAGCCATCATCCATCACATGAAGAAACGGCATGAGGTGCTGGTCGGCGAACGCACGGCTGAAGAGATCAAGTTCGAGATCGGATCGGCGACGGCGCTCGACAAGCCGGCGACGATGGAGGTGAAAGGGCGGCACGTAGGACGCGGCGTGCCCATCCGCGTCACAATCACCGACGCGGAAATCCGCGAAGCGCTCGCGGAGCCGCTCAAGACCATCCTCAAGGTCGTGCGGGAAACGCTTGACCAGATTCCGCCGGAGCTGTCGGCGGACATCTACGACCGCGGCATCGCCGTGTGCGGCGGCAGCGCCTTGTTACGCAACTTCGATCGCCTGATTCATCAGGAGACGCAGTTGCCGGTACAAATCGTCGAGCAGCCACTCTCCGCCGTCGTGATCGGCGCCGGGAAGATGCTCACTGACAAAGCGCTCCTGAAGCGGCTCGCGATCAACTAGCTCCGTAATTTTCCCGACCTCAGAGCGGACGCGGGCGCCAAGCTCCGACCGAAGGCAGAGCTTGTCCGTAATCCGGCCGTCGTTCGTTCTGCTGGTATCTCGCCCAATCACAAACGACCGGCATGATTCACCCAGACACGGAACTCAGGCTCGCCAATCCGCAGATCGGCCACGGCGTCTTCGCGACGCGCTTCATTCCCAAGGGCACCATTACATGGGTCCGCGATCGCCTCGATCAGGCTTTTAGCCCGGCGGCAGTCGAAAGACTGCCGGCGACCTACCACGAGATCGTCCTGAAATATTCGTTCATCGATGCGCGTGGGCTCTTCGTCCTCTGCTGGGATCACGCACGGTTCGTGAATCATTCATGCAATCCGACGTGCCTCAGCGCTGGGTACGACTTCGAGGTGGCAGTGCGAGACATCGCCCCCGGTGAGGAACTGACCGACGACTACGGGTCGCTGAACCTGGAGTACGACTTCAGCTGCTCGTGCGGTTTTGCTGGATGTCGTGGCCTGGTTCGCCCGAGTGACCTGCTCTTGTACGGTGATACCTGGGATCGCATCGTCGCCGGACCGATTCGCCTGATTCCCACCCATCCCCAGCCGCTGTGGCCGTTCCTCGAGGAGAAGGGCCCGATTGAGGCGGCGCTCTCCGGCCGCAGCCCCATCGCTTCGGTCAAGGCCAACTACGTCAACGTCGCGGAATTGCTGTGCGGCTACCCGCCGCTGGCTCGTTGATGCAGTGACGGTCGGTCCACTCACCCGGTTCGTTGTACGCAGCCTCGGTTGGATCCGTCCCTATCGGCTCCAGGCCGCGATCATCGCACTCGGGCTACTGCTCGAAGGCGCATTCACTGCCTCGGTGCCGCTCGCATTCCGGCTGTTGATCGATCGCGCCATCGTGCCGCGCGACACAAGGCTGCTGACGATGATGCTGGCGACGCTCATCGTCGGCGTCGTCATCGTGGCGGTCGCAGGCCTATGGCGAGATTACCTCTATGCGCGGCTGTGCAGCAGGATTCTGCGCGACCTCCGTATCGACATGCTGGATCACCTGCATCGACTCTCTCCCAATGACACTGGCAATGACGACGATGCATCGATCGCGGCGCACTTCTCGACAGATCTCGCCGCCGTCGAATATGCCATCGTGTCGGCTGCACCGTGGGCGCTGCTGCCCGTCCTGGACGTGATCCTGGGCACGACACTTCTGTTCGCGCTCGAGTGGCGACTGGCGCTGATCGCCACCCTCGTCTTTCCGCTCGCGCTCCTGGGTCCGCGCTTCATCTCGTCGCGGGCGTCGAGCGCCAGTTACACGCGAAAGACTGTGGAATCGAACGTGCTCAAGGACGTGCAGGAGAACCTTGCGGCGCGTCAGGTCGTGCGGGCGTTCGGCCTCGAACGCTGGATGCGTGCACGTTTTACCCGCCGCGTCGACGATCTGGTGACCGTCAGCACGCGCACGGCGTTTCTGGGCGCGCTCGTCGAGCGATCGGCCGGCATCGGCATTCTCTTCCTGCAGGTGGTCGTCCTTGGTATTGGCGCACTCATGGCGTTCGAAGGACAGCTCACCATCGGGACACTTGTCTCATTTCAGTCGTTGTTCATGACTGTCAGCTGGTCACTGTCCTATGTGACGCAGTACGTGCCCAACCTCGTGCTCGCGGCCGGCGGCCTGCAGCGGATCGACGAACTGCTCTCGACGAGGCCGCTCGTGACTGATGCCGTTGGGGCACAACCAATGCCGGGCCTGGTGAACGAGATCCGGTTCGAGCATGTCGTGTATGGGTTCGGCCGATGGCCACCGATCATCAACGGGCTGAACCTGTCGATTCGGGCTGGCGAGCGCATCGCCATCGTGGGGCCGATCGGCTCTGGCAAAAGTACCGTGCTTCGCTTGCTTGCACGGTTTGACGATCCTGCCATGGGACGGATCCGAGTCGACGGGCGGGACCTGCGTGAATTGACGATGGCGTCACTGCGGCGACAAATCGGTGTGGTCTTCCAGAGCACTCTCCTGATCGATGAGAGCATCCGCGAGAACATCCGGATGGGTAAGCTCGACGCCACTGACTCCGAGATCGAAGCGGTTGCGTCGCTTGTGGGCCTGCAGCGCCTCATCGACCTGCTGCCGCATGGCTACGACACCAAGGTCGGAACGCGCGGTGAGCAACTGTCAGGAGGTCAGCGGCAGCTCGTGGCCCTGGCGCGCGCTGTGATGAGCGATCCCGCGATCCTTCTGCTGGATGAACCGACCTCTGCGCTCGATGCGGAGTCCGAGCGCCTCGTCCGGTTCGCGATTGAACTGGTCTCGCGCGGGCGCACAGTGATTACGGTCACACACAGCTTGTTGTTGGCAAGGGAGGCCGATCGCGTTCTCGTGCTGAGCGAAGGCCGGTTGGTCGAGGAGGGCTCGCACCACGAGCTGGTTGCGGCAGGCACCTTGTATTCACGACTGTGGCAGCAGCATGGGGTGCACTAGCGCCTTCTGCCGGCTTCACTCGGACACGCAGCTTGTTACACCCGACTGCGCCACATCGAGACAGATGCCCCTTCTCCCTCACGACGGATAACGCTCGAGTCGATCCTCCACCATCTGCCAGCGCTCGCGCACGACCCGCCAGACAATCCAGCCCGAAACGGCAACAATCGCTGTCGCCACGACGTCGCGCAAGGCCGCAGTAGTAATTAGAGAAAGGCTCAGCACCGCGGACATGAGCGCAATCACGATCCCCGCCCTCAGATGAAAGGGCGCCCCAGCACGACGGGTACGGAGAACGGGGAGCGCCAGGCAAAGGATGACGTATGTAAACACGCGGGTGGCTACCGTGATCGTGATCGCCGTTGTAAAGGAACTGAGCAGAGTGGCCGCAAGCGCTGCCACTGCGCAGAGCAGCGTCGCCAGGACGGGCACGCGACGTTTCTCGTGTAGAACCGAGAACTGCGACGGGAGCTGCCCTTGCTCCCCCATCGCCATGAGCGTTCGCGTAGTCCCGATCATCTGCGGAAGCAACGTCCCGAGCATCACCACGATCGCTCCCCCGGCAACGATCCGGCCGCCTACTGAGCCCAGCATGAGAGTCGCGGCATCGGCGAGAGGTCGCCGCGATTCCGCCAGCCCGGGCAATGTGACGATACACGCGTACTGAACGACGACGTACAAGACGGAAACGATGGCGACGCTTGCCAGGATCGCAAACGGCAGGTTGCGCCTCGGATCGACCGTTTCGCCGGTCGCAATCGGACCGTTTTCGAAGCCGAAGAACGCGAACAGCAGCACCGAGATGGTCGCCGTAAAGCTCGCGAACGACGGCGCCGTGCCCACGATTACGACCGGTGCCTGCGCGAGCAGGAGTCCGCCAATGGCAAACACGACCAGCAACGCGACCTTAACGACCGTCAATAGGGTGCTGACCCAGGCTGTCTGCCGGATGCCCGACAACAAGAGGCACGTGAGGGCCGCTACGACACTGCTGACGAACGCGACTCTCCCGGCCCCGCGCGCAGCCCCGTCAGCAAACAATCCGACGTATTCAACCAGCAATCCGCACACTGTCGCGAACGCCAAAACCCGCGACACCCAAATCAGCCAGCCGGTCACGAATCCAACTGTGGGCCCGAACGCATCCAGCGCAATGAGGTACGGGCCTCCTGATTTGTCATAGCGACTGCTGACTTCGGCCAGGCACAGGGCAATGCCGGCAACGAGCGTGGCGGCCACGACCCAGGCGACAAGGCTGTAGGCGCCCGACATGCCGAAGGCTGTTGCCGGAAGACCAAGGACTCCGGCGCCGACCATGCCGTTGACGTGCATCGCGAGAAGGTGACCGCGTGAGATGCCTCGTATCAGCCTAGTGGCCGGCACTACGTGGCTCACAAGCGCCGCCACATGATGGTCGTCGTGTTGAACGTGCCGTCGGGATTGCGGGCGAAGTCCGGGATTCGCCCGGCCGACGAGTATCCGAGATGCTGGTAGAACAATTCAGGGCCATCGTCCGATCTCGTATTCAGAACGAGCAGAGTGCGGCCGTTCTCACGCGCCACGTCATCGACCCTTGCCATCAAGTGGGCAGCGATGCCCCGCTTTCGACAGTCGCGCCGGACGATCAGCCGCTGAACCTCCGCACGGTGCCGCCCGTTCTGTTGTGCGGCAAACACGAGTTGAACCGAGCCGACAATGGTGTCGTCTTCGAGCGCCGCCAGGATCACTCGCTTGCCGAGCGCCGCCTCGCGCAGGCGCTCGTTCCAGTACGTGTTGGCGAGCGTCTCGTCGAACGGCGCCAGGAAGCCGACCGACGCGCCATCGTCGACGGCGTCGCGAAGGAGGGCGACCAGTTCACGCAACCTGTCTGCGCGCCCGTTCGCATCTGACGACAATCGCTCGATTCTGAGTGCCAAAGGTCTAAGTGGCCCTTGCGGGTGCCAGGATTTTAAGCTCGACTGAGGCTGTGCGTCTGTCTAGCGTCTAACGTTACACAGAGAGAAGCTCTGAAGCGGCTTATATTCTTCTCGTCCACTCAATCGGATCTGCGAGGCTATCCCATGCTCCGGAACCTGCGCGCGGCGACGCTCGTCGCTGTCTCCCTCTTGACGCTCGTGGCCACCACTTCCGCTCAATGGTTGACGTAACCGACTGCGGGGATTCCTCGCCTCCCTGACGGTAAACCGAACCTGTCTGCGGCGGCGCCGCGATCGGTGGACGGCAAACCCGATCTCTCGGGTCTGTGGCACGCCGGGCCGAAGTGGGACACCGATTTCAAAGAGACCGACGTTCAGCAGTGGGCACAGGAACAGGCTCGACGGCGACTGGCAAATCCCGCGTCGCTCTCATGGAGTGTGTTGTGCCTGCCGCCGGGGCCGATGGTGACCTTCAGCGGACCATTGAAGATCATTCAGACGCCGCAGATCGTCGCCGTGCTCTACGAGGTGCCAAACAATTTCCGTCAAATCTTCCTTGAGGGCCGCAGTCTTCCGAAAGACCCCGACCCGACTTGGCAGGGCTACTCGGCAATGGCCTGCCGATGAGCGAGAGCCATTGAGTCAGCCGAAGTTCGAAGAATTTCGATGCGAATTGCGCCTCGCACGACGCAGTCGAACGACTGTCGCCAGCAGCAACGCGGTTCCACCCACAAAGAAGCGAACCCGTACTTGCGCGATCTGATCGTTGCCGCGCTCGAAACCGGGTGCCGCCGCGGGGAACTCCAGTCTCCAACGTGGTCACAGATTCGCTGGACAGACAACATCCTGTTGCTGCCTGCCAACAAGACGAAAA
>Ga0075420_100000268_pt1 | contig 38728 bp, 35 predicted proteins | sample SoiMetdeltSBSDD4_FD_75296 | JGI IMG/M metagenome (GOLD analysis project Ga0075420, IMG submission 75296) | Bulk soil microbial communities from a Populus tree surrounding site in Tennessee, USA - Soil MetaG P. deltoides SBSDD4 | ecosystem: Environmental > Terrestrial > Soil > Tree plantation...
TGGCCCTCGGCCCGCAGGATCGAGGACTGCTTCTCCCCCTCCGCGGTGAGGATCTGGGACTGCTTGACGCCCTCGGCGGTGAGGATCGCCGCGCGCCGGTCGCGCTCGGCGCGCATCTGCTTCTCCATCGCCTCCTGGATCGTGACGGGCGGGTCGATCGCCTTCAGCTCGACCCGGTTGACGCGAATCCCCCATTTGCCCGTGGCCTCGTCGAGAACTGTGCGCAGCGACGCGTTGATCGTGTCGCGCGAGGTGAGCGTGTCCTCGAGCGTCATCCCGCCGGCCACGTTTCGCAGCGTGGTGACGGTGAGCTGCTCGATCGCGACGATGTAGTCCGCGATCTCGTAGGTGGTGGCCTTCGGGTCGGTGACCTGGAAGTAGATGACCGAGTCGATCGACACCGTCAGGTTGTCCTCGGTGATCACCGACTGCGGTGGGAACGAGACCACCTGCTCACGCAGGTCGATCAGCGGCTTGACGCGGTCGACGTACGGGATGATCAGCGCCAATCCGGCGTCCAGCGTGCGGTGGTAGCGGCCGAGCCGCTCGACGATGCCGGCGCGCGCCTGGGGGACGATCCGGATGCCCTGCGCGAGCGTGATCAGCACGACCGCGGCGAGGACGATGAGAACGATCAGGGTTGCCATGTGCGAGCGGAGTCTCCTTTGCCGTCAGTCGCCGACGAGCGCGGTGGCGCCCTCGATCTTCATCACCTCGACGCGAGCGCCGGGCTCGAATGTCTCGTCCTCATCGTAGGAGCGGGCGGTCCAGATCTCCCCGGCGATCTTCACCTGGCCGCCGTCGCGGTCGACCCGCTCGAGCACCAGTGCCGAGCCGCCCACGAGCGCGGCGGTGCCGGTGCGCAGCTGAGCCGGGGTGCGCAGGTGACGCCGGGCGATCGGGCGCAGCACGAGCAGCGAGGCCAGCGACACCACGATGAACACGATCCACTGGATGCCGACCCCGGCACCGGCCAGCGCCACGATCGCGGCGGCCACCGCTGCGACCGAGATGGGCCCGAGGAAGAAGCTGAGCGTGAAGATCTCTCCGACCGCAAGCGCACCCGCCGCGACCATCCACCAGACCCATTCGTCCATGTGCTCTCGATCCTACGCGCGGGTCTGGACACCCGCCATGTCGAGCGCGCGCGCCACGTCGGACACCAGGTCGGCGGTGTCCTCGCACCCGGCAGAGAGCCGGATGAAGCCCTCCGACACGTCGTCGCCGGCCCAGCGGGCGCGCCGCTCGGCGGTGGTGTAGACGCTGCCGAAGCTCGTGGCGTCGGAGATCAGCTCAGCGGCGGCGAGGAAGCGCTCGGCGCGCTCCGCGGTCTCGAGGTCGAACGACACGACCATCCCGAACCCCCCGCGCATCTGCCGGCGCGCCGTCTCGTGCCCCGGGTGCGACGGCAGGCCGGGGTAGAGCACGCTCGCCACGTCGTCGCGCCCCGAGAGCAGCTCGGCGATCGCCTGCGCGCTGCGGCAGCTGCGCTCGAGCCGCAGGGCGAGCGTCGGCAGCGAGCGGTGGGCGAGCCAGGTCTCGAACGGCCCCGGCACGCTGCCGGCGTCGCGGCGCCAGTCACGCAGGCGCTGCGCGCGCTCCGGGTCGCGCGTGGTGACGTAGCCGAGCAGGATGTCGGCGTGGCCCGTCATCTGCTTCGTCGCGCTCGTCATCGCGGCGTCGGCGCCGAGCTCGAGCGGGCGCTGCAGGAGCGGCCCGGCGGTGGTGTTGTCGACGACGGTGAGCGCCCCGGCGCCGCGCCCGGCGGCGGCGAGCGCCGCGATGTCGTAGACCTCGAGCTTCGGGTTCGAGGGGGTCTCGAGCCACAGCACCTGCGCGCCGCGCACGGCCTCGTGGAGCGCCTCGGGGCTCGCCAGCCGCACCTCCACGCCGCGCGGCTCGAGGTGGGTCTGGGCCAGGCGGCGCACGCCGAGGTAGCAGGAGCGGTCGATCGCCACGACGTTCCCCGGTCGCAGCTCCGTCAGGAGCAGCGCGGCCGCGGCGGCCATGCCGGAGGCGAACAGCACCGTCTCGCCCTCCTCGAGGCCGCCGAGCGCCGCCTCGTAGCGCTCGAGCGTCGGATGCTCGTAGCGGGAGTAGACGTACGGCACGTCGGCGGGGTCGCCGCTCGCCTGGAAGGGCGCCGCGAACACCGGTCCGGGCAGGAAGGGTTCGCCCTGGCCCGGCTCGGGGAGCCCCGCCCGCACGACTCGCGTGCCGTCGCCGCTCACGGCTCCAGGATCGCCTTCGCGAAGTCGTCGGCGTCGAACGGGCGCAGGTCCTCGAGCGACTCGCCGACACCGATCAGCTTGACGGGCACGCCGAGCTCCTGGGCGATGGCCAGCGCGATCCCGCCCTTGGCGGTGCCGTCCAGCTTCGTGAGGGCGATTCCGGTCACGTCGACCGCCTCCCGGAACAGCAGCGCCTGGCGCAGCCCGTTCTGCCCCGTGGTGGCGTCGATCGTGAGCAGCGTCTCGTGAGGTGCCCCGTCGGCCTGGCGAGCGACCACCTTGCGGACCTTACGCAGCTCGTCCATCAGGTGCTGCTGGGTGTGGAGGCGGCCGGCGGTGTCGCAGATCACCACGTCGTAGCCGCGAGCGCGCGCGGCCTCGATCGCGTCGAAGAGCACGGCGCCCGGATCGGACCCGGGCTCCCCGCGCACGATCTCGCAGCCCGCCCGCTCCGCCCACGTGGTGAGCTGCTCGGCGGCGGCGGCGCGGAAGGTGTCGCCCGCGGCCAGCATCACCTTGCGACCGAGCTCCTTCTGGAGGTGCCAGGCGATCTTCCCGATCGTGGTGGTCTTGCCGCTGCCGTTCACGCCGACCACGAGGATCACCGAGGGCTTGTCGGTGAGGGGAATGGTGTCCTCCCCGACGCGCGCGGTCTCGGCGAGCAGCTCCTGCAGGCGCCGTGACAGGTCCTCGCCGTCACTCAGCTCGCCGGAGTCCGCCTCGTGCTCGAGCCGCTCGACTATGGCGGCCGTGGTGGGCGCGCCCACGTCGGCGTAGATGAGCGTCTCCTCTAGCCGCTCGAAGGTCTCGTCGTCGAGGGACTGGAAGACCGTGGCCTGGAGCTCGGCTCCGAGCGCCTGGCGCGTCTTGGACATATTGTCGCGCAGGCGGCGGAAGAAGCCGCGGCGCTCGCCGTCGCTCTCCTCCGGGGCGGCCGCCGCCGGGGCGTCCTCGCCGGTCTCGAACAGCTCGTGCCAGGTGCGGGCCATGGGCCCGCGAGGATAGTCGCGGCTACGCGGCTTCCTCGGCGCCGGCCGGAGCGCTCGCGTGCTCGTCGGCGGGCCGGCCGGCGAGGCGGCGCGAGACCACGCGTGAGATGCCGTCGCCGCCCATGCTCACGCCGTACAGCGTGTCGGCGGCGTCCATCGTGCGCTTCTGGTGGGTGACCACGATGAACTGGGCGCGGTCCGCGTAGCGCTTCACGAGCTGGAGGAAGCGGTCGATGTTGATGTCGTCGAGCGCGGCCTCGACCTCGTCGAGGATGTAGAACGGACACGGCCGGGCGAGGAACACCGCGAACATGAAGGCGAGCGCGACCAGCGACTTCTCGCCGCCGGAGAGCAGCGACAGGCGCTTGGTCGACTTGCCCGGCGGCGTGACCTCGATCTCGACGCCCGCCTCGGGCTGATCGGCCTCCGGAGTCTCGGCGTCTGCGTCGGCCTCGGGATCGGCCGCCTCGCCGCCCACCACCGGGCGCGGGCCCTGCTCGGCCCGCACGAGCCGCAGCCGGCCGCGGCCGCCCGGGAAGAGGTGCTCGACGACGTCCTCGAAGTTGCGCGCGGCCGCCTCGAAGGTCTGCTCGAAGGCCACGCGGATGCGGCGGTCGGTCTCCTTGATCAGGCTCTCGAGCTCGGCCAGCGCGGTCTCGAGGTCGGAGCGCTGAGTCTCGAGCTCCTCGACGTGCGCCACGGCCTCCTCGTACTCGCGCTCGGCGAGCGGGTTGACCGGGCCGAGCTGCTCGCGGCGGCGCGCGAGCCGCTCCACGCGCGCGAGCAGCGCGGCGCGCTGCTCGTCCGGCAGCGGCTCCTCGGCGGGCTCCGGCTCGAGGCCGAGCCGGCCGGCGATCGCGGTCAGCTCGCGCTCGGCGTCGGCGGCCGAGTCGCGCACCTGCTGGGCGGCCACCTCTGCGCCCGTCACGGCCTCGCTGGCGCCCCGGAGGCGGCCCTGGAGCTCGGCCTCCTCCGCCGCGCAAGCCCTGAGCGCGGCCGCGGTCTCCTCGCCCGCGGCGGCGCCGGCGTCGAGCTCCGCGGCGAGGGCTTCGCGCCGGGCTCCGACGGCGTCGCGCGCCTGCTCGATGGCGCGGGCGGCGCGCTCCGCGGCGGCCGCCACCCGGGCGTCGCGCTCCGCACCGGCGCGGAGTGCCTCGAGGGCCCGCGCTCGCTCGGCGCGCTCGCGCTCGATCCGCTCGGCCAGCCGCTGTTCCGCGCGCAGGTCGCCGAGCAGCTCGGCCCGCCTGACCGCCTCGGGACCGTCCTCGGGCGCGTCCCGGCGGCGGCCGATCAGCCACTCGGCGCGGCTCACCCGCTCGCTCGCCTCGGCGGCCTCGCGGAGGGCGCCGCGCAGCTCACTCTCCGCCTGCTCGCGCGCTGCGTCGGCAGCGCCCACCGCCGCGAGTGCGCGCTCGAGCGCGCCGCACGCCTCGGCCTCGGCGGCCACGGCGCGCTCGGAGGCGGCGATCAGCTCGTCGCGGCGGCCAAGCTCCTCGAGCAGGCGCTCGGCGCCGCCCGCCGGAGCCTGCGAGAGCTCTCCGGTGGTGCCGTCGAACAGGCGCCCGGAGCGCGTGACCGCCACGCCCGCGAAGCCGGCCGGGAGCTCGTCGAGCGAGGCCACCACCCAGACGCCGTCGAGCAGGCGGTCGGCCAGCCCGGCCGCGCCCGGCTCTGGGCGCACGTGGGCGAGAAGCGGCTCTGCGCCCGAGACGGGCGGATCCGAGGCCTGGCGAGCCTCGCCCGCGGGCCGCCGCTCCACCAGCACGCTGCCCCCGTCCCGCCCTGCGGCCGCGAGCAGCCGCTCGCCGGCGGCGAGGTCGGCCACGACACCGGCCGTGAGGCGCGGCCCGAGCACGGCCGCGAGCGCAAGCTCATAGCCCGCCTCGACCTGCAGGCGCTCGGCCAGCGGGCGGGCGTCCCCCGCCGCCGCGCTTGCGCCGCGCACGAACTGGTTGAGCGCGGCGAGCTCGGCGCCCGCGCGAGCCGCGCTGGCCCGCGCCGCCTCGGCCGCGCGCTCCGCGTCGCGGCGCCCGTCGCGCGCGCCGTCGGCCGCCTGCTCCGCCGCGTCGAGCGACGCGCGCAGGTCGCCGGCGGACCGCTCGCAGCGCTCCAGCTCTGAGCCCGCCCGCATCAGCTCGCGCTCGAGCTCCTCAAGCTCTGCTGCGAGGCGCCGCTCGCGCCCGGCGTCGAGCTCGGCGAGCTCCCCCTCGATGGCCTCGATGCGCCGCGCGGGCCGCTCGTCCTCAGCCGACAGCGAGGCGTCGGCGGCGGCCTGCTGCTCGAGCAGCTCAATCTGGCGCTCGCGGCGCTCGCGCCGCTCGGCGGCCGCCGCGCCCTGTTCGCGCACGCGCTCGAGGCGCATCGCGATCCGGTCGTGGGCCGCTCGGGCACCGTAGACGCGGCCCTGGAGGCGCTCGCGCTCGCGTGACTGCTCGGCGAAGGCGTGCTCGGCCCGCTCGCGGCGCCGGCCGACTTCGGCCAGGAGCCGCTCGGCCTCGTCGCGCGAGGCCCGCGCGGCGCGGGCGCGCTCCTCCGCGTCCGCCAGCGCGACGCGCGCGGCGCGCGACGCGTCACGCGAGAGATCGAAGCGCGCCTCGAGCGACTGCCGCTCCAGCCGCGCGTGGAGCTCCGCGGCCTCCGCCTGGCGCTTGAGCGGCCGCAGCCGCGAGCGCGCTTCGCGCTCCACGTCGAGGGCGCGCGAGAGGTTCTCCTCGGTGCGCTCAAGCTTCAGCTGGGCTCGGCGCCGGCGCTTGCGGTGCTTGCCGAGGCCCGCGGCCTCCTCGATCAGCAGACGCCGGTCGCGCGGCCGCGAGAGCACGATCTGCTCGACCTTGCCCTGCGAGACCACCGAGTGCATCTCCTTGCCGAGCCCCGAGTCCGACAGCACCTCGAGCACGTCGACGAGCCGGCAGCGCGCCCCGTTCAGGCGGTACTCGCCCTCGCCGTCCCGTCCCAGCCGGCGGACGATCGACAGCTCCGCGTAGTCGCTCTGCAGCGCACCGTCCTCGTTGTCGATCACCACCTCCACCTCGGCCGCACCGGCGCCCTGGACCCCGTGCGCCCCGGCGAAGATCACGTCCTTCATCGATTGCCCGCGCACCGCCAGCGGCGACTGCTCGCCGAGCGCCCAGAGCACGGCGTCAGTGATGTTCGACTTGCCGGAGCCGTTCGGCCCGACGATCACGGACACGCCCGTGCCGAACTCGAGCTTGGTCCGGTGAGGGAAGGACTTGAAGCCCTTCATCGAAATCGAACGCAGGTGCACTAGCCGGCGGCCTCCACCTCGATTGCGTCAAGCGCTTGCAGCGCGGCCTCCTGCTCCGCGCTCTTCTTCGTCTTTCCCTCCCCGCGGCCGAGCTCCTCCCCCGCCACCTCGGCGACGGCGATGAAGCGCTTGTCGTGCGCGGGCCCCTCCTCGGAGACGGTGCGGTAGGCCACGACCTCGGCGCGGCGGGCGAGCCGCTCCTGGAGCAGCGACTTGTAGTCCACGGGGTGCTCGAGCGCCTCGTCAATCTCGTCGGCGAACGACTCCACCACCGCGGCCGCCGTGCGCTCGAAGCCGAACGCGAGGTAGGCGGCGCCGATCACGGCCTCGCACACCGACGCGAGCACGCGCTCGGACTCGACGAGCATCGCGGCGCTGCGGCCCGTGGTGCCGCTCGGCGCCGCGGCCTGCAGCGCCTCGGGAACGCCGAGACCGGATGCCACGCGCGCACACGAGGCGCCGCTCACGGCCTGCGCGCGGACCTTGGTGAGCCGGCCGGCGCCGTGGCGCTCGAAGCGCGGGAACAGGTGGGTGGAGACCGCGAGGCTCAGGACCACGTCGCCGAGGAACGCCAGCCGCTCGTAGGACTCGGGCCGGTGCTCGACCCACGACGCATGTGTGAACGCCTGCCGCCGAAGGTCGTCCGGCAGCTCGGCGAGCAGCTCCTGCAGTGACTCAGCGCTCGATCCCCGCGGCATGGACGGCGACGAAGTCGGCGGCTTGGCCCACCGTGAGGATCTTCGCTGCCTCCTCATCGGGTATGCGGATGCCGTAGCTGTCCTCGAGCTCGACCACCAGCTCCACCAGGTCGAGCGAGTCGGCCTCCAGGTCCTCCTTGAAGCGGGTGTCGTCGCGGATACGCCCGGCGTCTACCTCCAACTCGGTGGCCAGGTGCTCCCGAATGCGCTCGAGGACCTCCTCTCGGGTCATCGCTCGGCGACGCTAGCAGCGGGCGCGGACCGTAAGGCCCCCGCCGCCTCGAGCGCCGCCGAGGTGCGATCGACCATGTCCTCGTCGACCGCTCGCCGCGCCAGCCGGACGGCGTGCTCGATCCCGACCGGCCCGAAGCTGCCGTGGCCGACCACCACCGGCTTGCGCAGCCCGAGCAGGATCGCGCCGCCCACCCGCTCCGGGTCGAGATCGTCGCGCAGCTCCCCGAGCTTCCCGCGCACCAAGAGGCCGCCGAGCGTCGACACCGGTCCCGAGCGCACCCGCTCCCGGATCTGGACCCCCACCGCCTTCAGCGTTCCCTCGAGCACCTTGAGCGCGACGTTGCCGGTGAAGCCGTCCGCCACCATCACGTGGGCGCGGGCGGCGGGGAGGTCGAAGCCCTCGAGGTTGCCCACGAAGTTGAGGCCTCCCTCGGCGAGGCGCTCGTGCGCGGCGAGCACGCCCGGCGTGCCCTTGCCGGCCTCCTCGCCCACCGAGAGCAGCCCGACCCTTGGCTCCTTCACACCCACCACCGCCTCCATGAAGCTCGCCCCCATGTAGGCGAACTGCACGAGGTGCTCCGGGCGCACCTCGACGCTGGCGCCCGCGTCGAGCAGCAGCACCGGCCCGCCCGGCACGGGCATCAGCACCGCGAGCGCCGGCCGGAACACGCCGCGCAGGCGCTTGATCGAGATCGTGGCGGCGGCGAGCGTCGGCCCTGTCGAGCCCGCGGACACGAGCGCCTCCGCCCGCCCCGCGGCAACGGCCTGCGCGGCCTGGACGATCGAGGCATCGCGCCGGGACCGCACCGCTGCCACCGCCTCCTCGCCCGCCTTGATCGACTCCGGGGCGTCCACCACCTCGGCGTGAGGTCCTGCCCGGTCACCCAGCTCGGCGGCCGGGCCGAACAGCAGCGCGGGCACCCCGGACCGGGCGACTCCCTCGGCGACGGCGGCCGGGCCCTGATCGGCGCCGTTCGCATCGACGGCGATCACTGAGCGCTACTCGTCGTCGTCGGAGCCCCGCTGCTGCACGACGACCTCACGGCCGCCGTAGGTGCCGCAGCTCGGGCAGACGCGATGCGGCAGCCGCGGCGCGTGGCAGCGCGGGCAAAACCGAAGTCCGGGCGTTTCGATCTTGTGTTGCGCGCGACGCTTGCTCGTCCGCGAGTGCGACTGTCTCTGCTTGGGGACCGCCATAGCGGCCGGGAAGGATAGCCGGTGGCCTCCCGCCCGGTGTCTACTCGAGCTTCAGCTCCCGCAGCGCAGCCCAGCGCGGGTCGGGGGCGGACTCGTGCGCGTGGCCCGGCTCCGCGTCGTTCAGGTTCTCGCCGCAGACGGCGCAGAGTCCCAGGCAGTCCTCGCGGCAGACGATCTGGGTGGGCAGCGCGAGCGCCAGGGCGTCGCGCGCCCAGGCGTGCACGTCGAGCTCGTCCTGCTCGAGGTACGGCGAGCTGAGGTCCTCGCCGCCGCCCGGCTGGTCGATCTCGCGTGCGTCGACCTGCAGTGTGTGGCCGGCCGGCTCGAGGCAGCGCATGCAGGGTCCGTCGAGCGCGGTCTCGAAGCGCAGCCGCAGCGAGTACCCGGTGGTGGTGTGGGACGCGTCGAGCTGGGCCTCGACGGCGCCGCCCGGCACCTCGTAGCGCTCGCCCGCGAAGGAGAGCGGCTCCACCGGCACGGTGAGCGCGATCCGCCTGCCCTCACCCGACGAGAGGCCGAGCTTTCCGACGTCGAATGTCTGGGTGCGCTGTCCCATGGCTCGAGAGTAGCCTGGACGCGGTGAGCGACGGCAACGCCGAGCTCGTGAGCGCGGCGTTCGACGCCTGGAACCGGCGCGACCTCGACGCGCTCCTCGCACTCTGCGAGCCGGACGTGGTGGTGCGCTCGCTGATGACCGAGGCGGAGCGCTCGATCTACGACGGCGCCCCCGGAGTGCGCGACTGGCTCGAGTCCGTGCTCGATGTGTTTCCGGACTGGCAGCCGATCCCGCGGTGGGTCGACGACTATGGCGACGCCCTCGTGGTGTGCTTCCACGTGAACGCCACCGCCCGCAACAGCGGCATCCCGCTCGATCAGGACTTCTGGCTCGCCGCGCGGCTCTCCGAGGCGGGGCGGCTGCGCTTCTGGGGCTTCTTCCGAACCGAGGAGCTGGCCCGCGAGGCCGCGGGCGTCGGCGGTTACGGGCGGCCGATGAGCTCGACCCGGTAGCCGTCCGGGTCCCGCACGAAGCAGATCATCGGCCCCTCGGTGCGTCCGCCCGGACGGTAGGGCGGCTTCTCGGGCTCGATCCCGTCGCCGGCCAGCGCCGACAGCGTGCCGTCGAGGTCGTCGACGGCGAGCGCGATGTGGTTGTAGCCGGTGCCGAGGTCGTACGAGTCGACGCCGTTGTTGTAGGTCAGCTCGAGCACCTCGTCCTCGTCGGGCATTCCCATGAAGACGTTGGTCGCCTCGTCGCCGATCGGCATGCGGCGACGCTCCTCGAAGCCGAGTTTCTCGTAGAACGAGACCGAGCGGTCGATGTCGCCGATGCGGTAGCAGGTGTGGAGATAGCGGGGCATGCCCCAACGCTACCCGGAGGGCAGGGAGGGATCGACCTCGTCCCAGTCCGGCGCCTGCGCGGTGTAGATCTGGCGCACCGTGCGCAGCCCCGTGGGGGGATCGAGCGTGCCGGCTGAGATGCTGATCGTCGTCCGGTCGGGGGCGGCCCAGAACAGGCTCGAGCCGCATTCGCCGCAGAAGCCGCGCCGCGCGTGGGCGTCGCTCTCGGGACTCTCGATCCAGCGCAGCCCGCGCTCCTCGACGAGCCTGAGCTGGTCTCGCTCCGCAGCCGTGGCCGGGCAGGGCCCGCCGTGCCAGCGCAGGCACTCGACGCAGTGGCAGAGGACCACGTCGCGCAGCGGGCCGTCGACCTCGAAGCGGACGGCTCCGCAGAGGCAGCGTCCGGTGGAGCTCATCGCGCCGCGCCCCGGCGCGTCAGCCGACTTCGGCCTCTTCGTGCTCGCGGCCCTGGAGCCGGTCCCTGCCGCGCTGCACGGCCGCGATGAACTTCGTGAGGTTGACCTCGAGGGTGTTGAGGATGTCGTCGGCGTAGTCCTCCGCGCCGAGGCGGATCTCGCGCTCGCGGGCGCGGGCGTCCTCCACGATCTCGTCGGCCTGGCGCTCCGCCTGCTTCACGACCTCCTCCTCGGAGATCAGGCGGATCTGCTCCTCGCGCGCCTCCTTGATGATCCGCTCCGCCTCGCGCTTGGCCTCGGCGAGCATCTCCTGGCGCTCCTTCACGATCCAGCGCGCCTGCTTGATCTCCTCGGGGATCGTGGCGCGCATCTGATCGAGGATGTCGTAGACCTCCTCTTTGTCCACGCGCACCTGATCCGTCAGGGGAACGGGCTTTGCGTTGTGAATCGTGTCGTCGAGCTTGTCAATCAGGACTAGGACGTCCATGCGCGGTTCCTCAGTTCTCTACCGCTTCAGTTCTTCCTGCAAACGGGATGCCACCTGGTCGGGCACAAGTCCGCCCACATCGCCGCCGAACATCGCCAGCTCCTTCACTCCGCTGGAGCTCAGGAAGCTGTACTGGGGCGCGCTCATCAAGTAGATGCTCTCAATGTCCGGGGCGAGCTTACGGTTCAGCTGGTTCATCTCGAACTCGTACTCGAAGTCCGAGATCGCTCGAAGACCCTTGACGATCGCCTTTGCCCCGTGCTCACGGGCGAAGTCGACGAGCAGCGTATCAAAGGGTTTTACCTGCACATTGCCGTATTCCGCGACCTCGCCCTTGATGAAGCTGACCCGCTCCTCCGCCTCGAACAGCGTCTTCTTCTTGCGCACAGGCTGGTTCACCACCCCGACGACCACGCGATCGAACACGTGCGCCGCGCGGCCGATGATGTCGAGGTGCCCGAAGGTGATCGGGTCGTAGGACCCGGGGCAGACGGCCGTCCCCTGGTTGCGCTCAGCGGCCATGGATCGCGATTCGAGTGTCGCCGTAGGTCCGCTCGGTGAGGAGCGGTAGCGACAGCTCGAGCGGGGTGCGTTTGGCGGATTCGGTCACGATGCGGGCGTCGTCGGAGAGCACCGCCGGCAGCAGCTCGGAGAGCGGCGCGGCCAGGCGGGCCGCAGAATCATAGGGCGGGTCGCAGAAAATGAGGTCGTACGGACCGCGAGCCTCCCCGAGCACCGACAGCGCGTCGCGGGCGAGGACCGTCGCCTCCGCGCCCACCGCGTCGAGGTTGCGCCGGATCGCCGCGAGAGCGCGCCGGTCGCGTTCAACGAACACCACGAGCCGGGCGCCGCGCGAGAGCGCCTCGATGCCGAGCGCCCCCGAGCCCGCATAGAGGTCGAGAACGCGGGCGCCCTGCACGTCGGCGAGCATCGAGAAGACCGCCTCGCGCACCCGGTCTGCGGTCGGGCGCGTGCGCGCGCCCGCGGGGGCCTGCAGGCGCCGGCCCTTGAACTCCCCGGCCACGACCCTCACGCCGGGATCGGGTCGAGCTCGGGCCCGAAGCGGGCGGCCACCGCCGCGCGCAACAGGCCGTGCTCGGGCTGCTCAAGGGCGGGGTCGTCGAACAGCAGGGCGTCGGCGCGGTCGCGGGCCCGCACGAGCAGCTCGGTGTCCTCGGGAAGGCGGGCCACGCGGAACTCGGGGAGCCCGTGCTGGCGCGTGCCGAGCACGTCGCCCGCCCCGCGCAGCTCGAGGTCGATCTCGGCCAGGCGGAAGCCGTCGCGCTCGCGGGCGATCGCCTCGAGCCTCGGCAGCTTCGGGTCGCCGAACAGGATGCAGAGCGAACGGTGCTCGCCCCGCCCCACGCGGCCCCGCAGCTGGTGGAGCTGCGAGAGGCCGTAGCGCTCCGCGGCCTCGATCAGCATCACCGTGGCGTTGGGCACGTCGATGCCCACCTCGATCACGCTGGTGGCCACGAGCACGTCGGCCTCGCCGGCGGCGAACGCCTCCATCGAGGCGGCCTTGCGCTTCGAGGGCATCTGGCCGTGGATCAGCTCCACGCGCTGGTCGCGGAACTCGGTCGTGCGCAGGCGCTCGTACTCGGCGGTCGCCGCCGTGGCCTGCAGCGCCTCGGACTCCTCGACGAGCGGGCAGACCACGAAGCACTGCCTGCCCGCCGCGATCTCCTCGCGGATGCGCTCGTAGGCGCGCGCCCGGGCACGTGCTCCGTCGACCACGTGGGTCTCGACCGGCTGCCGTCCACTCGGCAGCTCGCGCAGAACGGTGGCGTCGAGGTCGCCGTAAGCCGTGAGCGAGAGCGTGCGCGGAATCGGCGTGGCCGTCATGTGGAGCGTGTGGGGCGAGAGCTCGCCGCCGGCCTTGGCGTCGAGCGCTGCGCGCTGGCGCACACCGAAGCGGTGCTGCTCGTCGACGACCACCACCGCGAGCGACTGGAACTCGACATCGGGCTCGATCAGCGCGTGCGTGCCGACCACGAGGCCGAGCTGCCCGTCGGCGAGCCGGCCGAGCAGATCGCGCCGGCGCGCGGTCGGCGTCGAGCCGGTGAGCAGCTCGACCGGCCGGGCGCCGCCGAGCAGCGTGTCGAGCGTCCGGTGGTGCTGCTCCGCGAGCGTCTCGGTGGGCGCCATCAGCGCGGCCTGGGCGTCGTTCTCGAGCGCGCGCAGCATCGCCCCGAGCGCCACCACCGTCTTGCCGGCGCCGACCTCCCCCATCAACAGCCGCTGCATCGGGCGCTCGCCGGCGAGGTCCGCGTCGATGGCCGCCAGGGCGGCGCGCTGGTCGGCGGTGAGCTCGAACGGCAGCGCCTCGCTCCAGGGCCCGACGAGCGTGCCGCGTGCCGCGAGCGGCCGGGCGCGGCGCCCCTCGCGGCGCGAGCGGCGCCGGCCCGCCACGGCGAGCTGGAGCAGGAACAGCTCCTCGAAGGCGAGCCGGTGGCGCGCGCCGCGCTCGTCCTCCTCGCGGTCCGGGAAGTGGGCGGCGCAGAGCGCGGCGGCGCGGTCGGTCAGTCCCTCGCCGGCGCGAAGCCTGCCGGGCAGCGGCTCCACCACGTCGAAGATGAGGTGGTAGGCGTCCCACACGAGCTGGCGCACCCGCGCGGCGCTGATGCCCTCGCTGGCGGGATGGACCGGCACTAGTCCCACGGTGTGCACGGGTGCGCTGCCGCCGCCGTTCGCCCCTCCGAACAGCTCGTGCTCGGCCACCCAGAACTCTCCCGCGCGGCGCAGCTTGCCGTGAAGCAGCACGGTGGCGCCCTCGCCGAGCTGCCGGGCGAGCCAGGGCTGGTTGAACCAGACGGCCAGGAGCGGCCCGCTCTCGTCGAACACCCGGGCCTCGACCCGCTTGCGGCGCCGGTCGCGCATCGGCTTGACGCGCACGCCGCGCACCGCCACGGCCACCGTGGCCTCCTCCCCCACCATCAGGTCGGCCACGAGGCGCACGTCGCGGCGGTCGCGGTGCGAGTGCGGCAGGTGCTCGATCAGGTCCGCGCTCGTGTCGATCCCGAGTGCCGCGAGGGCCTTTCCGGGGGCGCCGCGCAGGCGAACGGGCTCGGCCAGCCGGCTGGGGCGCGGGATCGAGCGCAGCTCGGGGGCGGTCAGCTCGTGGGCGCTCAGCTCGTGGGTGGAGGCGAAGCGAGTGGGTGCCCGGCTCACTCCGCGCACAGGAGCCACCACCAGGCGGGCTGGCCGCCCTCGTGGTACTCCACCTCGACCCCGTCGGGCACGCGCGCCTCGACGTCGTCGCGACCGAGCGGCGGGCCGTCGCCCGCGATGCAGGTGAGCAGCTCAGCGCCGTGGGCGATCCGCCCGAGCGTCGTCGCGAGCGTGGCGGCCGGATCGCCCCAGGCCACCAGCTCGCCGCCCGCGTACCCGAGCGCCTCGCCGGCGCTGAAGCGGCCCTGCGCGTCGTCGCGCGCAGCCGGGGCGACCCCGCCCACGCGCAGGGCGTCGGCGGCGCGGCCGACGGCGTGCGCGTTGCGCGCGCAGTCCGCGTCCGGGTCGAAGGCGAGCAGCGCCGCCAGGCCCTCCTGGGGGGCGGTCGTGGGCACGACCCGCGCCGGCTTGTCCGAGAGCTCGGACGCCCGCTCGGCGGCGAGGATCACGTTCGGGCTGTTGGGCAGCACGACCACCTCCGCCCCCGGCGCGGCGTGGATGCCCGCCAGGAGCTCGTACGTGGAGGGGTTCATCGTGGCGCCGCCGTCGACCACCAGCACGCCAAGCTCCTCGTAGAGCCGCTTGACGCCCTCGCCGCTCGCGACCGCGACCACCGAGCAGGTGCTCTGGGCGGCCGCGGTGCCCTCGCCGGCGAGCCGCGCGCTCCGCTCGGCCACCTGCTCGTGCATGTCGGCCACGTCGAAGCGGGAGACCTCGCCGGCCGAGTCGAAGAGCGCCACCGCTCGCTCCGGGTCGTCGGTGTGCACGTGCACGCGCAGCGTGCGGTCGTCCCCGACCACGAGCACGGAGTCGCCGATGTCCTCGAGCAGCGGGGTGTAGCGGCCGCCGTCGAGGGCCTCGCCGGTGACCGCGAAGTTCGTACAGAAGCGGAAGCTCGAGGACTCGTGCTCGGGGAGGTGGAGCGCGGCGGGCGCGTACTGGTGCTCGAGCTCCGGCGCGGCCTGGTCGCGCAGGGCGGCCAGGCAGCCGGCGACGATCACCGTGAGGCCGTAGGCGCCGGCGTCGACCACGCCGGACTCGCGCAGGATCGCGAGCTGCTCCGGGCCGCGCTCGACCGCCTCCTTGGCGGCCTCGAGCGCGTTCTCGAGCACCTCCGCGAGCAGGGCGTCCTGCTCCGCGGCCGTGACGTCGGGCCCGAGCCGCCGGGTGTCCATGTGGGCGAGGTCGTGCGCCACCCGGCGCGCCATCGCGCGCACGGCCGAGAGCATCGTGCCCTCGGCGGGGTCGCGCACCGACGCGTAGGCGGCGTCCGCCGCCCGCGCGAGCGCGGCCGAGACCAGGATCGGGTCGACCAGCTCGCCGGGCCGCGAGGCGAGCTCCTCCGCCGCCCCGCGCACGATCTGGGACAGGATCACGCCGCTGTTGCCGCGCGCGCCGAGCAGCGCCGCGCGGGCCACGGCGCTCACGATGGCGTCGCGGCCGATAACGTCGATCGGGTCCCCGCCCATGGTGTCGAGCTCGTCGAGGACCGCCTTCATGGTGAGCGCCATGTTGTCCCCCGTGTCGCCGTCGGCGACCGGGAACACGTTCAGGTCGTTCACCTCCTGGCGGCGGCTCTCGAGCTCGCCGAGCGCCGCGGCCACGACGCGCCGGAAGCGGATGAGGCTCTCGTCGGGCACGGGCAGGTTTTACACCTTCGCCCGGCTCGCCTCGTTCGTCAGACGTGCTTGAGGACCTTGCCGGCCTTCAGGCAGCGCGTGCAGACGTACTCGCGAGAGGGCGCTCCGCCCACGGAGATGCGGACCTTCTGGAGGTTCGGGTTGAAGCGCCGCCTGGTGGCCACCATCGAGTGGCTGCGGCTGTTCCCGAACGAGGGGCCCTTTCCACACACGTAACAGACCTTCGGCACGGCGGATCACCTTAGCAACGGAGCGCAGCCGGCCGAGCCGGCTGCTTCCCGCCTACAACGCTTCACGGGCGGCCGCGAGGGCCTCGTCGATGCCGGAGCGGTCGACGTCGAGGTGCGTGACGGCGCGCAGGCGGCCGTCGAACGTTGCGCTCAGCTCGATCCCGCGCTCGGCCATTCGCTCGGCGAAGCCCTCCGGAGCGGCGAAGATCACGATGTTCGTCTCGGGCGGCACCACCTCGCAGCCCAGCTCGGCGAGCCCGTCCGCAAGCACGCGCGCGTTCTCGTGGTCGTCGGCCAGCCGCTCGACGTGGTGGTCGAGCGCGTGCAGGCAGCCGGCGGCAACGATGCCCGACTGCCGGAACGAGCCGCCCATCATCTGCTTCCAGCGCCAGGCCTCGTCGATCAGGTCTCCCGAGCCCGCGAGCACCGCGCCAACCGGCGCGCCGAGGCCCTTCGTGAAGTCGAGCCACGCGCTGTCGAAGCCGCCGGCGAACTCGGCGGCCGGCACGCCCGACGCCACGACGGCGTTCATGAGACGCGCCCCGTCCATGTGCGCGCGCAGGCCGTGCTCGCGCGCCCGCCCGAGAACGGCGCGCAGGCGCTCGAGCGTCCAGACCCGGCCGCCGCCCATGTTGGTGGTCTGCTCGACGGACACGAGTCGCGAGCGGGGCAGGTAGCGGCTCGGCGGGCGGATGGCGGCGGCCAGCTGCTCCACGGTGAAGATCCCGCCCTCGCCGTCGAGCGCGTTGATCATCAGCTGCGCGTTCTGGGCCGGCCCGCCCGCCTCGGCGATGATCGGGTGCGCGCTGCGGTCGAGGATCATCTCGTCGCCGGCGCCACGGGCGTGCACCCGGAACGCGATCTGGTTGCACATCGTGCCGCTCGGCAGGAACAGAGCGGCCTCCTGACCGAGCAGCTCGGCCACGCGCTGCTGAAGCCGGTTCGTGGTCGGGTCCGCGAGCCGCTGCTCGTCGGCCACCTCGGCCGACGCGATCGCCCGCCGCATCGCGTCTGTCGGGCGGGTCTGCGTGTCCGAGTAGAGGTTGACCACGGGCGGCCCGCAGGCTAGTGGTCGCGAACGCCATTAGGTTCCGGGTCTGGCGCGCGACTGGGCGTGGCCGGGCGCGTCCGGACGCCGCCAGAACGGAACGGAATTGCGGGAGTGACCACTAGCGAGGCACTCGAGGATTACATCCCGGGCGGTGCGGGAAGAATTCCGGAGCCCGGACGCGGGAGCCGGGCGAACTTCTCGGGGAGGTCAGCCGGCGGGCACGATCGTGAACGTCGCGATCCGCGGCTTCGAGCGGTTGCCCGCGCCGTCCAGAGCCACGGCGCGCGCGATAGATCCCGGGAACCAGGGTGCAGCGGGCGGACCCGGCGCCGCGCGAGTCGCCTGGCCGCGTCTACGCCAGCTCGCGCCGCAGCTCGGCCATTCGCAGCACCGCCTGCGCGGCGTCCTCGCCCTGGTGGCGCTTGCCGCCGCCCGCCCGGGCGAGCGCCTGCTCCATCGTGTCGACGGTGAGCACGCCGAACGCGCACGGCACGCCCGTATCGAGCGCCACGCGCGCGATGCCGCTGGCGGCCTCGGAGCAGACGAAGTCGTAATGGTCAGTCTCGCCCCGAATCACCGCCCCGAGGCAGGCCACCCCGGCGTAGCGGCCGGACTCGGCGCAGTAGCGCGCGGCCAGCGGCAGCTCGAAGGCGCCCGGCACGTCGTGCACCTCGACGGACGCTCTCGCTTCCGTGAACACGCGTTCGGCGCCCTCCACGAGCCGCTGCGCCAGATCCTCGTAGAAGCGGCCGACGGCTATCGCGTACGAGTCACTCGCCACGCGGAGCCGGTCCCTGACCGTACGGATCCGAGATGTCCGCCTCCTCGCGCTCGCGGTCCTGGATGCGTTCACGATGGATCATCTGCTCGTCGAGCGACATGCCCTGGTGGTGCAGCAGGTGGCCGAGCTTCTCGCGCTTCGCACGCAGATACCCCTCATTGTGCGCGTTCGGCCGGTGCTCGATCGGGATCTGGTCCGTGACCTCAAGGCCGTAGCCCTCGAGGCCCACGATCTTCTTCGGGTTGTTCGTGAGCAGCCGGATCGAGCTGAGGCCGAGGTCGACCAGGATCTGGGCACCGATGCCGTAGTCGCGCAGGTCGGCCGGCAGCCCGAGCTCGAGGTTGGCGTCGACCGTGTCGCGGCCCTCCTCCTGCAGCTTGTAGGCGCGGAGCTTGTTGAGCAGACCGATCCCGCGCCCCTCCTGCGCCAGGTAGAGGAGCACCCCCCGGCCCTCCTGCTCGATGCGAACGAGCGCGTCCTCGAGCTGCTGGCCGCAGTCGCAGCGCAGCGAGTGGAAGACGTCGCCCGTGAGGCACTCCGAGTGCACGCGCACGAGCACGTCGTCCTCCCCGTCCACCTCACCCTTGACCATCGCCACGTGGTGCTTGCCGTCCACGAGCGAGCGGAAGCCGACCACGTTGAAGTCGCCGAATGTCGTGGGGAGGCGCGCCTCGGCCACTCGCTCGACGAGCTTGTCGTGGCGGCGCCGGTACGCGATCAGGTCGGCCACGGTCACGATCCTGAGCCCGTGCGTCACGCAGTAACGCTCGAGGTCGGGCACGCGGGCCATCGTTCCGTCCTCGTTCATCACCTCGCAGATAACGCCGGCCGGGTTGAGGCCCGCAAGCCGCGCGAGGTCGACTGCTGCTTCCGTCTGGCCGGTGCGTTCGAGCACCCCGCCGGCCCTCGCCTTGAGCGGAAAAACGTGGCCGGGCTGGACGAGGTCGTGGGGTCGCGTGCTCGGGTCGATGGCCACCTGGATCGTGCGCGCGCGGTCGTGCGCCGAGATGCCGGTGGTCACGCCCTCGCGCGCCTCGATCGCGACCGTGAAGGCGGTCTCGAACTTCGACTCGTTCTTCGCGGCCATCAGGTCGAGACCCAGCGCGTCGCAGCGCTCGGGTGTGAGCGCCAGGCAGATCAGGCCGCGCGCATGCGTGGCCATGAAGTTGATCGCCTCGGGCGTGGCGAACTGGGCGGCGAGGGTGAGGTCGCCCTCGTTCTCGCGATCCTCGGCGTCGCAGACCACCACCATCCGCCCCGCGCGGATGTCCTCGATGGCCTCCTCGATGGTGCTGAACGGCGGGTTGGTCACGTCCTCACCGCGAGCTTCTCGACGTACTTGGCGAACACGTCCACCTCGAGGTTGAGCATCCGGCCGGGCTCCGCCTCTCCGAGCGTGGTGCGCTCGAGCGTCTCCGGGATCAGCGACACCTCGAACGCCTGGCCGTCCACGGCGGACACCGTGAGCGACACGCCGTCCACGGCGATCGAGCCCTTCTCCACCACGTAGCGCAACGTCTCGGCGGGAGCCGACACGCGCACCACGCGCGAGAAGCCCTCGTCGCGCACCGAGTCGACGGTGCCTACGCCGTCAACGTGACCTTGCACCACGTGGCCGCCCAGCCGGTCGCCGGCGCGCAGCGGCAGCTCGAGGTTCACGGCGTCGCCCGAGGTGAGCGGTCCGAGGGAGCTGCGCCGAAGCGTCTCCGACATCACGTCGGCCGAGAAGCCGGCGGCGTCCGGCTCGACTGCGGTCAGGCAGACGCCGTTGACGGCGATCGAGTCCCCGGCGGACAGCTCGCCCGCGAGCTCGCTGCGCACCCGCAGGCGCATTCCGTCGCCGTCGCGCTCGAGCGAATCGACGGTTCCCGTGCCGGCCACGAGCCCGGTGAACACCTCACCACTCCTTCAGCCGGGCGGTCACGAGCACGTCGTCCTCGATCCGCTCGGCCTCCACGGAGATGGCGCGCCGGCCGCCGGCGATCTGCTCCACGCCGATCCCCTCCACGGCCGTCTTCGCCTTGGCGCCGCCGAGCAGGATCGGCGCGATGAAGATGCGCGCCTCGTCGACCTCGTCGGCCTCGAGGAACGACCCCGCCAGGCGCGGCCCGCCCTCGAGCAGGAGCGACTGGATGTCGCGCGCGCCGAGCTCGGCGAGCGCGTGCCCCGCGCGGGCCGCCTCGTTGGCCCCGGTGGCAACGATCACGTCGACGCCCGCCGACTCGAGCGCCTGCACCGCCGTGCGGCTGGCGGCGCGCGAGCAGACCACGATCAGCGGCACCTCGGACCCGCCGCGCACGAGCTTCGAGTCGAGCGGCAGCCGGCCCTCGGAGTCGAACACCACGGGCGTGGGCTGGCGGGCGACCCCCTCGATCCGGGCGGTGAGCTGGGGGTCGTCCGTGAGCGCCGTGCCGATCCCCACCGCCACGGCGTCGGCCTCGGCGCGCCAGCGGTGCGAGCGGGCGCGGCTCGCCTCGCCGGAGATCCACTGCGAGTCCCCGGTGCGCGTGGCCACCTTGCCGTCGAGCGTCATCGCCGACTTGAAGATCACGAGCGGGCGGCCGGTCCGGGCGTGCTTTCGGAAGGGCTGGTTCAGGAGGCGGGCGCTCGCGGCCAGCGCGCCGTCCGCGATCGTGACCTCGAGGCCCTCGTCGCGGAGGATGCCCGGCCCCCTGCCCGCCGCCTTGGGCGTGGGGTCGTCGGAGGCGATCACCACGCGCGCGATGCCCGCGCTGAGGATCGCGTCCGTACACGCAGGCGTGCGGCCCTGGTGGCAGCAGGGCTCGAGCGAGACGTACATCGTGGCGCCGGAGGGGTCCTCCTCGCAGGCGGACAGGGCCATGCGCTCGGCGTGCGACTCGCCGGGAGGCTGGGTGATGCCCTCGCCGATCACGCGCCCGTGCTTGACGATCACCGCGCCCACCATCGGGTTGGGACTGGTCTGGCCGCGGGCGCGGCCGGCCAACTCGATGGCCCTCTCCAGATGTCGGGCGTCGCGCTCGGTGGCCGTGGTCTCTGACATTCGGAGGGCTCGTCTTCGCTGGATTGACTCGCGAGTCAACGATACCAGCGGCCCTCCGGGCGGCCGGGGTTATCTAGGGTGCGCGCGGTGCACCGGATCGTGCTCGCAGGGATCCTGGCGGTGGGGCTTGCCCTGCGCCTCTGGAACATCGACTACGGCCTGCCGTTCGTGTACTCGATCGACGAGGGCTCGCATTTCGCCAGCCGCGCGATCGAGATGTTCTGGCAGGACCTCGACCCGGGCTACTACCAGAACCCGGCGGCTTTCACCTACGGCGTGTACGGGCTGCTGCGGGCAATGTACGGGCCGCTCGGGTTCCTGTTCGACCTGCCGTTCGGGAACGTGACCGAGCAGTTCGACAAGGATCCGACCGAGATCTGGGTCGCGGCGCGCTCACTCGCCGCCGTGCTCTGCATCGTGGGGGTGGCCGCCACCTACTGGGCGGCGCGCCGCATCTGGGGCGTCCGCGAGGGCCTGGTGGCCGCGGCGATCCTCTGCTTCGCGTTCCTGCCGGTCGCCTACTCGCGCGTGGCGGTCACGGACGTGGGCGCCCTGACAGGCGTGGCGCTCGCCCTGCTGTTCGCCGTCCGCGCGCGCGACGAGGGGCGGCTCGTGGACTTCGGGCTCGCCGGCGCCGCCGCCGGCCTGGCCGTGGGGTTCAAGTACACGGCCGGGCTCGCGCTCCTGCCGCTCGGGATCGCGGCGCTGGCCCGCCTGAGGGCCGGCCCGGCGCGCGCGCTTGGCGGCCTGGCCCTCGGCAGCGCGCTGGCGGTCGTCGTGTTCGTGGCTCTCAACCCGTACCTGCTGTCGTCCTTCGACGCGTGGTGGGCCGATCTGCGCGATCAGGCCGAGGTGGCGGCCGACCAGCCCAAGCCCGGCCAGGAGTCGAGCGGGATCTCGTACTACCTGGACAGCCTCACCTGGGGTCTGGGCTGGGCCGCCGCGCTGGCCGCCCTCGCCGGCGCGCTCGTGGAACTGCGGCGCGACTGGGTCCGCGGCCTGATGCTGCTCGCGGTTCCCCTCGCTCTGCTGGCGTACCTCAGCGCGCAGTCGCGCTACTTCGGCCGCTGGCTCCTCCCCGCCTACCCGGCGCTCGCGATGCTGGCCGCGGCCGGGCTGGCTCAGGCGGCCTCGCTCGTCCGGAGCGCGCGCTGGCGCACGGTGGCCCTGGCCGGAGCCACCGCGCTCGTGCTCGTGCAGCCCCTGGCCGCGGACATCCGCAGCGCCCAGGTGCTCGGCCGCGACGACACGCGCCAGCAGGCCCGCGACTGGATCGAGCGCACCTACCCGCCCGAGCTCCGCGCCTCCGTCGAGCCCGCCGTGCCGGGTCGCTGGTTCCGCTCGAACCCCGATGGTGCGCTGCCGTCGTGGCTGTCGCGCTGCCCGCGCCGCCCCGGCTGGTCCGAGGCCGGCTGGGCCTACGAGGGCGAGGGCCGGAGCGAGGTCTGCGTCCAGTACAAGCCCGGCCTGGTGACGCGTCCGGACGGCGGCGTGAGGGCGTCCGCCTACCACCTCGTGCTCTCACCCGAGGTGATCGACGACTACCGCCTGTACGGCTACTGCCTCGTGATGACCACCGGCGTGGTGCGCGAGCGCGCGCTCGAGACCGGCGACCCCGGAGCGCGCGCCTACTACGAGCGGCTCGACCGCGAGTCGGACCTGGTGCACAGGTTCAGCCCCTACGACGACGGCGCCGGACCGGTGCCGTTCAGCTTCGACCTCTCCTACAACTACTACCCGCCCGAGTACGAGCGGCCCGGCCCAACGGTCACGATCCAGCGCCTGCGCGACTGCGAGCAGGCCTTCGGGCCGCCCATCCTGCGCGTGCCGCGGGCGCGTGAGCCGGTGCCGTTCGGCGTCGAGCCCGAGCAGGGACCGGCCGACGAGATCTAGCTCGGCGGGAGGCCCTCGCCCCCGGATGAACGTCCCGGACTGGTCGCTATGGGGGGTGATCAGGGACGTTCGCCGCACAGCGCCGGCGAATGACCTGGACGAAGCGGCAGGCCCTACCCGAACGCGCCGAGCGCGCGCAGCGAATAGCGCTTGAAGTGCCCGTGGATCGTGCCCTTCGGGGCCGCCTCCCAGTCGGTGGCGAAACGGGCGTACATCAGGCCGCGGTCGGCCCACCACGTGCCCACCGGGAGCGGGCCGCCGTTGCACGAGCCCGCCGAGTAGCCCGGCCGGTTCACGTACATGTAGGCGTCCACCTTCGGGTGGGAGGTCACCGTGGTCGGGGCCGGGCCGAGCCCGCGCAGGCCGGGGTTGCACCATACGTTGATGCGGCGCCACTTGTGCTGGGCCCGGTTGATCCAGCGGCGGTAGTGGAGCGGGCCGCGGCCGTTGTAGGAGGTGTTGACGATGAACGGCTTGCCGCCCACCCGGCGCGAGATGTCGAGGCCGTGGCGGATGTTCTCGCGGGTCCAGTCGTGGTGGGTCACGTTCAGCATGAAGCCGCGAACCTTGTGGACGCCGATGTAGCGCAGCTGCTTGGCGGTCCGCGCGGCGGGCTCCCAGTCGGCGGCGCCGGCCTCGAGGTAGATCGTCGCATTGGGGAGCTGCGAGAGCCGATCGACCCCGTAGCGCAGCACGTCGAGCCGGTCCTGGCGCCGGTCGGGGGCCAGGCAGTCGATCGTGCCGAGCGAGTCCGGCTCGAACCCGATCACCACGCGCGTGTTGCCGATCGCATCGGCGAAGTCGTCGTACCAGCGCATCGTGGCCTGGTCCTCGGCCTCGCCGCCGGCCCGGTAGTGCCCGCCGCAGTCCTTGCCCTGGTGGCGCATCACTGCCATCAGCGGCACGGTGCCGGGCTGGTCGCACTGCACGCGGTCGAGGAACCCGCGCACCTTCTTCTGCATGTGCGGGCGCGTGAACTTGCCGAACCAACGGAAGCGCGGCTCGCGCGCGAGCTTCCAGATCGTGCTCGCCTTCGCGTCCTCGCCCGCGCGCTTCCAGCGCGACCAGGACATGTAGGCCGGCTCCATGCGGTCCACGAAGTAGGTGAGTCCGAGCAGCGGGTTGGTGGCCGCCGGGTCGACCGCGCGCGGATCGATGCCCGCCGGCGCGACCGGCGGCGCGGGGTCCGTCTCCTTCACGCACTCGGCCCAGTGCTCTGGGTACTTGCCGACCGGCGGAGCCGGCACGTGGTCCGGCTCCTGCGCGAAATCGGGTGGAAGCAGGCGGCCGGGCGCCGGTGTCTGCGCCAACGCCGTCGTGGGCAGGACGGCAGCTGCGATCAGAGAAGCGCACAGCAGCTGAGCCCGGGTCACGCGACCTGCCTCGGCCGCTCCTCATCCGGATCCGAGCCGTCCACCCGGGACCTGGACGTTTGTACGAGAGACGGCCAGAAATCGGCCCCCGGGCTCAGCTACCGTGTTGCGCCGTGGACCTGCGCCTCAACCGCCGGCGCTTTATCGGGGCCGGCGCAGCGAGCGCGGCCGGTGCCGCCCTGCTTCCGAACGTGGCCTGCAGCACGGACGACCGAGCCGGGTCCGACGGACGCCTGAACGTGCTCGTCCTGATCATCGACAGCCTGCGGCCCGACCACGTGGGCGCGTACGGCTCGCCCCAGGTCCAGACGCCCACGGTCGACGCCCTCGCCGCCCGCGGCCTGCGCTTCAACCGCGCCTTCCCGGAGGCGATGGTCACCGTGCCGGCGCGTCGCTCGATCTTCTCCTCGAAGCGCATCTTCCCGTACCGCCACTGGAAGCCGAACCAGGAGATCGGCACGAGCCCGGGCTGGCTTCCGATCGACGACCCCCAGAAGACCTTCACCAAGGTGCTGCGCGACGAGGGCTACTGGAGCGCTCAGGTCTCGGACAACCCGTTCCTCGCGTTCATGAAGGCCTTCGAGCCGTTCCGCGAGACGTTCGACCAGTGGACCACCATCGTCGGCCAGTCCGGCTTCTACAAGGACCCCGAGTCGATCCCGCTGAGCACGGTCAAGCACTGGCTGCCGCCGATCCTGCGCGACGAGCGCTACATACCGGGCATGCGCAAGTACCTCGCCAACTCGGGCGGCGGCGTGCACGAGGAGGAGACCGTCTGCGCCCGGCTCTACAAGGACGCCGCCAAGGTGCTCGACCAGGCCAAGCGGCGCCAGCCGTTCGCGCTCACGGTTGACTCGTTCGACCCGCACGAGCCCTGGAGCCCCCCGCGCAAGTACCTCGACATGTACGGCGACCCGGGCTACGAGGGACCGGAGATCGGCGTGACCAAGTACGGCTTCGCCAGGTACTTCACGCACGAGGAGTTCCGCCGCCTACACGCCGTCTACGCCGCCGAGGTGACCATGACCGACCACTGGCTCGGCCATTTCATGGACCGGTTCTACGAGCTCGGCCTCGACAAGACGACCATGATCGTGATGCTGTCCGACCACGGCTACCTGCTCGGCGAGCGCGGCTACACCGGCAAGGTTCCCTCGCAGCTCCACCCCGAGCTGGCGCAGGTGCCCTTCGTCATCATCCACCCGGAGGACAAGGCGGCCGGCGAGGTGAGTAGCTACTTCGCCTCCACCCACGACGTCGGGCCAACCGTCCTGTCGATGCTCGGGATCGACCGGCCCGACTGGATGGACGGCTCAGACCTGTCGCCGCTGCTCGACGGCGAGCAGCCGGCGCAGCGGCGCGACTACCACTACGGCGGCATGTACAACCGCTTCTTCATCCGCACCGACGACAACGTGCTGATCGGCGACAACCGCGGCAAGGAGCGGCACATGTACGACCTGCGGGTCGACCCGCACGAGTACCAGAACATCGAGCCGCAGAACCGCAAGCTCTCCGAGGAGCTCTACCAGCAGGTGCTCGAGGTCACGGGCGGGCCGCTGCCCTACTACGTGTAGGCGATCGCGGCAACCCCCGCCACGACCAGCACGGAGCCGGCCACCCGCACGGCGCTCACCCGCTCGCCAAGGAAGGCGGCCGCCAGGAGGGTGGCGATCACGACGCTCGACTCGCGCACCGCGGCCACGGGGGCCGGCGGCGCCAGCTCGAGCGCGAACAGCACCAGCAGATAGGCGCCGAGCGTGGCGGCCGCGGTGAACGCGCTGCGCGCGCCGAGGTCCGGTCCGGTGCGAACGACGGCGGGGTACAGGACGGCGCTCGGCGCGAGCACGAGCGCGAGGTAGGTCACCGGCGCGGCCCGCTGAACGCCCTCGGAGTCCACCAGCGTGTAGGCCGCGATCGCCGCCGCGATGGCCAGGCCGAACCCCAGGTCCCGCGAAGCTGTCCTGCCCTGAGCACCAACGAGGAGCACACCGCCGACGATGCACAGGACGCCGACCGCGCCCAGCACCCCCACCCGCTCACCCAGCCCCGTCATGACCCCCACGACCAGTACCAGGGCCGGGGCTACCCCGCGCGCCACCGGATACACGACCGACAGCTCGCCCGTGTCGTAGGCGCGAGCCAGCAGCAGGAAGTAGCCCAGCTCGAGGGCGGCGGAAGCGAGGATGAAGGGGATCGCCGAGGTGGAGACGTCGGCCACGAGCACGGCGGGGATCGCCAGCAGCGCCACGCCCCAGACGATCAGCCCGCCCGTGGCCGCCGCGGTGTTGCGCGCGCCGGCGAGCAGCACGTTCCACGTCGCATGGAGGACGGCGGCCCCGAGTGCGAGTGCGAGGGCGCCACCGCTCACGGCCCAGGCGCCCCTAGGAGTGGAGCGGCTCCTTCATCGACTCCGTCTCCGGCGCCTCGATGTAGGGCTGCTGCTCATCCTGCTTCTCCTCCTCGTGGTACACCGACTCGGCGTTGACCGCCCAGATGTCGTGGTCGGTGCCCTTCACGAGGTTGTCCACCGCGCGCATGGCGGTGAGCATGGAGTGGTCCGAGTTGTTGTAGCGGTGCAGCCCGTTGCGGCCGACCTGGATGTAGTTGTCGAGCCCGTCGAGCCAGGTGCGGATCATGGACACGCGTTCGGCGTACTCGGCGTCGTAGATCGGGTAGGCCTTGGGCACCCGCTCGACGAAGCCGAACTCGAGCTGGCTCGGGCGGGCGAGGCCGAGCTGCTCGAGCTCGCGCATGCCGAGCTGGACGAGCTTCTCGTCGTCGGTCTCCCAGAGCTCGTCGCCGGCGAAGCAGAAGAACTCGAGGCCCACGCAGGCCTTGGTCGGGTCCGGGACCATCCACGGGCTCCAGGAGCGGAAGTTCTGGATCCGGCCGACGTTCACGCTCGGGTCGTGGATGTAGATCCAGTTGTCGGGAAAGATGTCGTCGCCGTTCAGCACGACCGCGACGGTGAGGAAGTCGCGGTAGCGCATGCCCTTGGCGGCGGCCACCACCTCCGGGCGCGGGTGCGGGTGGGAGATGCCCACCGCGTTGCGCAGCGGCAGCGACGAGATCACCGCGGACGGCTCGTACACCGTGTCGCCCACGTGCACGCGCACGCAGCGGTCGCCATCGAAGTCGAGCCGCGTGACCCTGTGCTCGAGCAGCACCTGACCGCCGAGCTTGCGGATGTCGTCGGTCATCGTCTCCCACATCTGACCGGGGCCGTAGCGGGGGTAGTTGAACTCCGAGATGAGCGACTTGATCTTGTCGCCCTTGTTGCCGAAGAACGCGGACTTGGCCGCGCTGAAGAACGACAGCCCCTTGATGCGCTGGGCCGCCCAGTCGGCGCGGATTTCCGACGTGGGCACCCCCCACACCTTCTCGGTGTACGACTTGAAGAACTGGTTGAAGAGCCAGCGGCCGAAGCGGTTCACGACCCACTGCTCGAAGGTCTCCTCCTTGCCCTTCGGCTTGAGCTTGGCCCAGACGTAGGAGAGGAAGGCCTTGGTGAGGTCGACCGGACCGAGCTTCTTGATCACGTCCGGGCCGCGCAGCGGGTAGTCGAGGAACTTCTTGTTCCAGTAGATCCGCGACATGCGCGGGCGCTTCAGGAACTCCTCGCGCATGATCTCGTGCCAGAGGTCGTCGACCTCCTTCACCTTGGTGAAGAAGCGGTGGCCGCCGAGGTCGAAGCGGTAGCCGTCGCGCACCGCGGTCTTGGCGATGCCGCCCACCTGGTCCTCCGCCTCGAGCACGATCACGGGCAGCCCCTGCTTGGCGAGCAGGTAGCCGGCGGTCAGCCCCGCCGGGCCTCCGCCGAGGATCACGGTCGGCTTGTCGCTCATGTCGGGGCGCGCCAGGTCGGCGGGCGGCTGCGGCTTCAGGTTTTCGTTCTCACTCATCCGGTCTTCTCGTAGAGCACTCCGCGGACTCCGATGCGGGTAGCCCGGCGGTAGTTCGGGGGCACGGCCGACACTTCCTCGAGGCGCGGATCCTGGGCGAGGGCCGCGCCCCACTGGGCCGACCGGCGCCTGACGAGCTCGGTCCATGGAGCGTCCCAGTCGTCCGCGCGGCTCGTGACCGGGTGGACGATCAGGACGTGCCCGCCCTCGGGCAGGCTAGCAATGAGGGGGTCCAGGTTCTTGGCCACGGTCGCGTCCTTCAGCCGGTCGTAGCCGTCGGTCCAGTCCATCACGCGATCGTTCTCGACCGCTCCCATCGGGCTGCCGAACTTCAGGTCCGGCGCGCCGCCCAGCTCCTCGAGGTGGTAGGCGAGCAGGGGCCCCTGCTCGGGTTGCATAGAGAGCACGACGTCCCCCTGCTGCAACTCGGGCACGACCGCCTTGCGCAGATCGGACGCGTTCGACTTGTTCTCCAGCCCGTAGCTCTTGGGGATCGCCCAGATGCCCACGATGATCAGCGTGGCCACGAGGCCGAGCGCGCCGGCGCGTGCGAGGCCGAGCGCGCCGACCAACAGCATCGGCCCGAGCAGCACGCCCAGGTAGCGCGTGGTCCAGGCGGGCGAAACCTGGGAGAAGAGCCACGCCACCGCGAGCGTGCCGAGCACGATCACGGCGCCCGCGATCAGCGCCGTGCGCTCCTTGTCCTCGAGGCGCCGCTGAAGAATCACGGCCAGCCCCGAGCCGCCGGCCAGCACGAGCGCGACCGTTGGCGTGCCGCCGCCGAGCAGCGACTTTGTGATCTGCACCGGGGCGCCGAAGTTGGGCGGGTTGAGCCAGGGCGCGCCGGTGTGCTGGACCTGGTGGAGCAGGGTGGGCAGCCAGGGCAGGAACAGGAGGCCCGCGAAGCCGAAGCCGATCAGGGCGTCCTTCCAGAAGCTCGAGCGGATCTCGGACACGTACCAGCACGGGATCAGCGCGAGCAGGAGGCCCGCGGACAGGAAGAGACCCCAGTTGTGGGTGTAGAGCATGGCCGCGAGCAGCACGGCGAACAGCGGCAGGTAGCGCCGCCGGCCGAAGGCGAACACGTGCAGGAAGGCCGCCGTGGCGAGCAGCGAGAGCACCAGCATGAGCGAGTACATGCGGGTCTCCTGCGCGTAGGTCGTGAGGAACGGGTTGACCGCGCAGAGCGCGGCGCAGATCAGGCCGGCGCGCCGGCCGAACAGGCTCCAGCCCGCCCACAGGCCGCCGGGCACGGCCAGCAGCGAGATGACCACCGACAGCCCCTGGGTCTCGGCCGGCCCGTTGCCGAAGACGCCCATCCAGGCGGACAGCAGCATGTAGTAGAGCGGCGGCGAGCCGTCCACCTGCAGCGTGCCGGGGATGTCGAACAGCGGCTGGGTGGCGATGCCGATCGACAGCCCCTCGTCCATCCAGAGCGACTCGCCGAGCGAGTCGGTGCGCAGGTACAGCGACACGGCCAGCAGCCCCAGCACAATGACCGCTGGAAACACGAAGCTGTTCGGGAAGGAGCCCGGCCGAGGTAGGGCACGGGCACGTGTGGTCGCGACGCTGGCCACCGGGCGATCCTAGTGAGTCCTCAGTCCTGCCCGATCACTTTGACGGGAGCCTTGCCGAGGCTCGCCCCGGGCGGCGCCGGCGCGGTGGGAGCGTCGGCCGACGCCGCGGGGCACGCGCCGCGCTCGTTGCCCTCCGGCGGCACCGTGAGCAGCCGCCACTTGCCGCCCTGGTCCACGAGCCGGTAACGGTCGTCGGTGGGCTTCGTGACGAGCGGTCCGTCGGGCACGGTGCGGGTACGGAACACCACGCCCGGCGGGGGGGTCTCCTTCCAGCCCACGTTGATGCCGTGCACGCCCAGCTCGTAGGCCACCATCTGGGTCTGGAACGGCCCGCTGAAGATGCCGCCGCAGGCGAGCAGGCGCTCCTTGCCGCCGTTGGCGTCGATCAGGCTCTTCAGGTCGTGCCAGAGGAAGGCCTCGTGGTCGAGGCCGCCCTGCACGCGGGCGGTGTTGTCCGCCTTGGCGATGATCGTGGGCGAGGCGATCGCGATGCCGGCCACGAACGCGGCTGCCGCGGCGATGCGGCCGGTGCGCTCGCTCGCGCCGAAGCCGCGGCGCGCGAGCAGCTCGACCCCCTGGAGCATCCGCACGGCGCCGATCCCGCCTAGCACCGACACGGCCGCCGTGGTGACCATCAGGTAGCGCTGGTTGCCCGCGAAGCCCGCCTCGGTCATCGCCGCCACGAGCGCGAACCAGGAGAAGCCGAGCGCCGCGAGGGCGAGGATCGCTCCCTGCGTCCGGCGGCGGAACCAGGCGACGATCGCCACCCCGATGGCCACGATTGTGCCGGCCTCGACGGGCGCGATCGTGCTCTCGGCGAAGCGCTTGAAGAGCGCCACCGAGGGCTGCTGCTCGAAGGCGGCGCTGCCGGGGTTGGGCGCGTTGGCCCGTGAGCCGGCGCGGAACGGGTCGCCCGCCCCCCACCACTCCGGCAGGAACCAGAGCGCCGGGATCAGCCCCGCGAAGAGGACCATGCGAAGCCGCAGGCGCGGCTCGGCGAACCAGAGCCAGAGCCCGTAGAGGCCAAGGAACGGCCAGACCTCCGGCCGCAGCAGCGCCGCGGCGACCCCGAGGTAGAGCGCGTGGTCGCGCCGGCCGTCGAGATGGCGCTCGAAGGCCCACAGGAAGACCGCTGCCAGGAGCGGCTCCGAGTTGCCGAGCGCCGCGTCGCGCACGTACTTGTTGCTCGCGAAGAGGGCAAGGAACGCCGACACGCCCGCGAGCGCGCCGTAGATCCCCCCGCCGATCAGGCGGTTCGCCACCCGCCAGGCCATCGCGCAGCCGAACAGTCCGGCGGCGCGCGCGACCCACACCCACAGGTAGGGAGCGAGGTCGTCGCCGAACAGCGAGAACGGGGTGGTGAACAGGATCGGCAGCGGCTTCCAGGAAGGGCCGCCCTCTGTGACCAGGTCGAGGTGGGTGATCTCGCGGCCCCAGAGGATCCAGGCCCACGGGTCGTAGGTGGGCGTGGACGGGAAGAGGAGCGTGAGCGCCGCCACCGCGAGACAGCCCGCGATGATGAGCGCGATCTGCGTGCCGTGGCTCAGCTCGCGCCGGCCGGAGCGCGCCGCACCGCCGTCGCGCGAGTCCTCCGGCCTCGGGGGCGCGCTCTCCCGAGTGCGCAGGAGCGGCAGCTGTGCGGTGAACACCCGCATCGGCGGGCTAGGCGGTGGGAGCCTCGGCGCGCGAGGGCGCCGGCGCCGTCTGATGGGAGCCGCGCCCGTGCGGTGCGGGCTTGCCCGTCAGGACCTCGCTCTCCACCTCCTCGGCCGTCTTCGCCGCGCGCAGCGCGTCGCGCAAGCGCGACCAGCCGCCGTATCGGGTGACCAGCACCACGAAGCCCACGAGCGTGATCGGCACGTAGAGGATGAAGCGCAGGATCAACAGGTACGACACGGCCTTGCCGCTCCCACGCGCGAGCCGCTCGACGCCCCACGCCACCGCGGCGTCGAAGGTGCCGATCGAGCCCGGCGCGGCGGGCAGCGCGGACACGAAGTTCGTGAGCGCCACCAGGTAGAGGGCGCCGCTCATGCCGATGTCGAGGTCGACCGAGCGGGCCACGGCGAGGTAGACGCCGGCCTCGACGCTCCAGAGCACGAACGTGACGACGAGCAGCACTGCGCCGGCCCGCGAGAGCAGGGCGCGCGGCGAGTCGGCGAGCGGGCGAAGCCAGTCGCGGACGCGCTCGAACACGTGGTGGCTGCGGAGGATCCAGATCACGCCCGCCAGGGCGAGCACGATCGCGACGATGATCACCGCCATGAGGCGCGGGTGGGTGGTGGGCAGCGCGGACGCGCTCAACACGCCGTAGACGGTGGCCAGGAAGATCACGGCGAGGGCGACCACGTCGAGCAGGCGCTCGGCGACGATCGAGCCGCCGACCGTGCGCTTGCTCGCTCCGCAGCGCGGCGAGAGCATCACCACGCGCAACACCTCGCCCGCGCGCGCGGGCAGCACGTTGTTGCCCATGTAGCCGACCGTCGTGAGCGCGTAGCAGTCCGCGCGCCCGGCCTTCACGCCCGAGATCTCGAGGATGCGGTGCCAGCGCTCGCCCCGGATCAGGGTGGCCACCGCGTAGAGCGCCAGCGCGCCCGCAAGCCACGCGAGCGCGTCGTTGCCGCTCGGAAACTCGGGCGGATCCTGCCCGGTCGCCCACAAGACCACCGCCGCGAGCGCGACCAGGGAGATGGCTGCTTGGATGAGCGCGAAGCGTCGGTTCATGGGATGGCTGGGTGCGGCGCCCGCGTACGGCGAAGCGGGCAAAGCCCGTCAGGGGCGATTCCGGCGCACGCAGACCGGCCCGGCCGGCACCGGTCGCGGGAAGGGACGGTAGCAGTCGGAATCATGGGTTCCAACGTGTTGTACCCGCGCGCGACACCGCAACACGGCGCTCATCGCGGTGTTACCCGCGGGACCCGTCGCTACCCTGCATCGCCGTCCCCCTGCCCGTGCGTCTCCTCCAACCCGTCATCCTGGCCAGCCTTGCCCTCGGTGGCCTCGCGCTCCCCGCGAGCGCGCCCGCTCAGGGCGGCACCGGCGCGCCGCCGAGCGGCACGCCCCAGCCGCCGCAGCCGCTCCCCCCGCCGGCGCTCGTGGTCGAGCGCCCGGGCGGCAAGCCGCTGATCCGCGAGGGGCAGGTGAACCGCCAGCTGCTCGGCGGGACCTGGTACTTCCGGCTCGACGACACTCTCGTGCAGGGCGACACCGAGCGCTGGTACGCCCAGAAGGACCTGATCGGCTGGCAGGCGATCACCGTCCCGCACAACTGGAACGCCACCGACACGACGCTCAACAAGTCGTCGGTGGGGTGGTACCGCAAGGAGTTCACGCTCCCGCGGGCGCCGAAGAACGAACGCGCACTGCATTTCTGGAAGGTGCGCTTCGAGGGCTCGAACTACCGCACGAAGGTGTGGCTGAACGGACGTGTGATCGGCGGCCAGAGCGGACTGTTCCCGTTCGAGGCGGAGCTCTCGAACCTGAAGAAGGGCCGCAACACGCTCGTGGTCAAGGTGTCATCGGTGCGAAGCAGCACCGACCTCACGCATTGGCGCCCCGCCGCGTACAACGGCTACGGCAGCGGCGGCTGGTGGAACTTCGGAGGGCTGCTGCGCGAGGTGTACATGCGCGAGATCGACACGGTCGGCGTCGCCGACGTGCAGGTGGTGCCGCGCCTGCGGCGGGTGGGCGGCGCGGCCAAGGTCGAGGTGCGCACGCTGCTCGAGAACCCGACCGGCAAGGACCGCGACGCCGCGCTCGTGCTCGACGTCGACGGCCAGCGAATTCGCAAGCAGCCCGAGACCGTGCCCGCCCGCGGAACCCGCAAGCTCGAGACCACCTTCACGATCAAGCGCCCGCGGCTGTGGCAGCCCGGCGATCCCGAGCTCTACCCGCTGGCCGTCGGCGCCGAGGTCGACGGCGAGCGCAAGAGCACCTACAAGCTGAGCTTCGGTGTGAAGAAGCTCGAGGTTCGCTCCGGCGGCATCCTCCTGCTGAACGGCCGCCGGCTCGCCCTGCGCGGCGCGAGCATCGTGGAAGATGACCTCGAGGAGGGCGGCGCACTCAGCCAGGGGACCCGCAACCTGCTGGTCTCGCGCCTCAAGGACCTCGGCGCCACCGTCACCCGCTCCCAGTACCCGCTCCACCCGGCGTTGATCGAGGCCTTCGACCGCGCGGGAATCATGTACTGGCTCGAGGCGCCGATCTACCAGCTGCCCAACAAGCTCTTCGACAGGGTCCGCCCGGCGGCGGTGCGCGCGGCCGTCCTCACGGTGCGCAACAACATGAACAACCCGTCGATCTACACCTGGTCGCTGGCCAACGAGCCGGCCGGGAACCGCTCCGAGCTGGGCGTGATCGGCCCCGGCCTGGAGCGCTACATCGCCGACGGCGCCGCGGCCGTACGCGAGCTCGACGACACGCGGCTGATCGGGATCGACCGCCAGTCGCGCATGGGCGAGATCGTGACGAGCCCGGCCTACGAGCATCTCGACGTGCTCGGCGTGAACGAGTACTTCGGCTGGTACGACTCGTACCGCGAGGACCTCGTGCGCGCGCCCACCACGATCGACGAGCTGCCGGGTTTCCTCGACACCGTGCACGCGGCCAACCCCGACATGCCGATCGCGATCACCGAGTTCGGCGCCGAGGCGTCGCGCTCCGGTCCGGTCGACCAGCCGGGCACATTCGAGTTTCAGACGAAGTTCGTGCTCGACCACCTCGCCGTTCACGAGTCCAAGCCCTACATCCACGCGTCGATCCACTGGGCGCTCAGGGACTTCCGGGTCGAGCCCACCTGGGAGGGCGGCGCGCCGCCCGAGTGGGCCACGCCGCCGTGGCACAACAAGAACCTGATCAACGAGGACAACGGCCGCAAGCCCGTCTACTTCGAGGTGCGCAAGCGCTGGCGCCGCACCCGGACGCTGCGATGAGGCGGCCGCTGGCCGCGGCGCTCGCCGCCCTGGCCGCCGCCGGCGTGGCGGCCTGCGGCTCGAGCGACGCCGGGCCACTGTCCGACGACTCGGACAAGCAGGCCGCCGCGCTCGCCTGCCTCAACGACGAGAAGGGCCTCGACGCGCGCGAGGAGGGCGACACCGAAGTGGTGGTCGACGGCGCCCGAATCCGCTTCTACCTCACCGCCGCGGAAGCCGAGGCCGCGCAGTTCCGCGGCGAGGGCGAGGGCGCCGAGCAGATCGGCCAGGCGCTCCTGTTCGTCGAGCCCGAGGTCACGCCCGAGGGCGAGAATCTGCTCGAGGACGTCGAGGCCTGCCTGCAGGACCTCTAGGCGGCCCTACGGCGCCGCGTAGACCTCGACGCGGTTGCGGCCGCGCCGGAAGGACGACTCGGGCACCATCACCGACACGAGCTCGCCCTCGTCGCCGGCCGCCAGCGTGAACGTGTTGCCCACCCCGACGATCGTGCCGTTCACGGCGACCGCGATGTCGCGCCCCGCGGAGCCGCCGCCCTGCACGCGGCCCACCACGTGCACGGGCACAAACCCGGAGTCCGGCTCCACGTCCTTGTACTCGGACGCGTACGCGAGCTCCACGTCGAGCTTCTCGCCCGCTGCCGAGGCGGGCTCGCCGATCAGGTCCTGGTTCGGGCCGATGCGGTAAATCCGCTCGGGACCGTCGGCCCCCGAGCCGAGCAGGCGCTGGTTGCGCGCCACCACCCGGTCGCGCTCCGCCTCGAAGGTCGAGGCGGGGATGCGCAGCTCCTCGAAGCTGTTGCGGATCAGCATGCGCAGCTCGTCGCGCTGCTGCACCTCGTCGCTGTAGGCGGACTTGCCGTCCATCTCGACCTTCGGATCGAGGTTCAGCACGTCGAAGATCGTGGGCAGGATGTCGATCGTCTCCACCCAGGCGTCGTCGACCTTGCCCTCGGTCTGGCCGGGCGCCTTGATGAACAGCGGCACCGGGGCGATCTGCGCGGCCGTCTCGCGACGGAGGCGCCGCCGCTCGCGCCGCCTCGGGAACGCCACGCCGTGGTCGGCCGCCACCACGATCAGCGCCTTGTCCCAGAGCCCCTCGGCCTTCAGCTTGCGCCACAGGCGCCTGAGCTGCAGGTCGGCGAAGCCCGTCTGGAGCACGTGCCGCTGGAGCAGCACGTCGAGCTGGCCCTGGTCCCTGTAGGACTGGTTCGAGAGCCCCGGGATCATGTCGTTGGGGGCGCGCCGGTACTGGTCGCCCGACGGGAGGTACTGCCACGGCACGTGCGGCAGCAGGGTGTGCTTGAAGGCGAGCTGGGGACGGCGGCCGTCATTGATCGCGTCGACCCACTCGGCGAAGCGGGCCGGGCGCCCGCTGTTGAGGTTCGCGCGCGTGGTGCGGGCCGCACGGGTCTTGCCCTTCCGGGGCGCCACCTCCTCGCCCCCGCCGCCGAAGTTCCCCCAGTTCTCGGACACGCTGGCGAGGTCGTTCTCGATCTCGGGCGGCGAGACCACGTGCAGCCAGACGAGGCCGAGGTCCTCGGCCATCGAGGACATGCGCGAGCCATAGGACTCGTCGAGGCGCTCGTCCTCGCACAGGTCGCGCGAGCAGACGGTGGTGGCCTCCTCGGACACGTTCATCCGGTGGGTCTTGCCGAACAGCGAGAAGATGCTGTTCGGGTGGTCGCCCGAGATCGGCTGATGGTCCTCCTCGGGGAGGTTGCCGTCCATGATCGCGGGCTGGGCGCGCTCGGTGGAGTCGTAGACGGTGTATGCGTTGCGGAACCAGGTGGCGTTCTTCGCCAGCTCGCCGAAGCCGGGAAAGCGCCGTGTGTCGAGCTTGCCGTCGGCGTCCATCAGGGTGGTCGAGGGCAGCTCGTCGAGCAGCACGACCACGATCGGCGCCTGGGTCACGCCGCCGATCGTGCGCGCCTTCGCCTCCGAGGGAAACGCGAGCTCGGAGATCTGGCCGCTCAGCAGGAACAGCAGCAGGAACACGAGCGGGACCGGCGAGAGGATGTTGAGGAACGAGCGCACCGGCTCGGCTCGCAGCCACAGCAGCGCGAGGCCGACCGCGATCGCGACCGAGAGGACGATCAGGACCAGGTCCGAGGCGTCGAACGCCTTCTTGAGCGCCTGAGCGGCGATCAGCGCCACCAGACCGCCCAGCAGCACGGTGTGCGCCGCGCGCCGCGGCCCCGCTCCCGCCAGCCCGATCAGTAGCTCCACGGCCAGCAGGAGCGCCGGCGGCAGCACCACGAGCAGCACCGAGAACGACACGATGTCGAAGCCCGACGAGCCGCGCGCCGCGAAGAACTCGGGGTTGTCCTTCAGGAGGTCGAAGAGCGGCTGCGCGACCGCGAAGGTCCAGAGCACGGCGAGGTTCAGGTATGACCACGCCGCCTCCTTGAGCGCGCTCCGGTCGGGCCGCGGCGTGGTGGCCTCGGCCTGTGGCCCGCTCATCTGCCCTTCGGCCGGGCGTAGTAGAGCACGCGCGTGCCCGACTCGAGCCGCTCCGAGCGGTCGACCTCGAACGCCTCGTTCAGGCAGCGCTCGAAGAAGCCGAGCTCGTAGTCGGGGTGGAGGCCCTCGCGCTTGGGCGCGAGCAGCTTCTTCACCATCGGGTCCTCGCGCGTGGGGAACTCGATCACGAGCGCCGTGCGCAGCGAGGTTAGCCAGTCGACGAACTCCTTCACCGGCACGTTGGCGCTGATCGCGACGTGGTGGATCAGCGCGAGCGCCAGCACGAGGTCGGGCGTGCCGCGCTCCGGCATCGAGCGGCGCTCGAGCCCGCGCCAGCCGAGGCCGGGCGAGGGGTCGGCGAGGTTCATCGTGAGCGTGAGGATCTTCTCGTCGCCCTCGCTGCGGAGGTCGCGGTAGAGCAGCTCAACCGGCCCCTGGTCCGCGTCGACCGCCACGACGGTCCGCGCACCCTCGGCGGCGATGCGCGAGTAGCGGCCGTTGTTCGCGCCGATGTCCCATACGAGGCCCCACTCGCGGCTCGTGGCCACCTCGCGCACGAAGGCGTCCTTGCGGGCGGCGTCGTCGTCCGTGTAGCTGTTGCGCTCGCCGTACGCCGTCCAGACGCCCTCCGGCGGATCCCAGCTCTGGCGCTCAACGAGCTTGCGCATCTTGCGCACGTTCGCGACGAAGAGCTCCTTCTTGAAGACGCGCTTGACCTCCTGCTTGACCTGGTCGGGGCGGTCGGCGTAGCGCTTCTCGAGGCGCGCGTGCAGGAACACGTTCGTGAACACGCCCTTGCGGAAGCGGTCCCGGAACGACATGAGCCCGCGCATCTGGCCCGGCGTGATGCCGTCGATCGCGCCGCGCAGCCAGGGCTGGAAGGGCACGCCCTTGGCCGACTGCAGGAGCAGCGGGTAGAGGTAGAGCATGCAGAACTGGCGGTAGCCCACCCAGGGCTCGCCCTCGCGGATCCGCTCGAACGAGCCGATGTCCACGAACTGCGGCGTCGCGCCGCGGAACTGCACGTTGTAGGGGGTGGAGTCCTTGAGCACGAGATCGTGCTCGAGCGCCGCCAGCAGCAGGTCGAGCTGCACGAGCGCGGCGTCCTTCAGCATCGAGAAGGTCCACTCGTACGGATAGGACACGAACGGGATGCGCTCGTGGCGGAGCACCCCGGCGGGCTCGTGCACGAGCAGCCCGCGCAGCGCGGACACGTCGTCGGCGCGCCGCGTGCCGATCAGGCGCGGGTCGTCGAGCAGGCCGGTGGCCGCGAGCGCCTCGAAGTCGCCGAGGCCGTCGGCGGAGAGGGCGCGGTAGACCTCATCGCCGGCGTAGAACACGCGGCTCTCGGGGTCGCGGAACGAGCCGGGCTCGAGCGCGGAAGTATCAGCCATCGTCCCCATGGGCGGCGGGGAACAGTAGCGAGGAGCGGCGCGCCGCCGAGGCGGCGCCTCGCAACCGCATCCGCGCGCACCGGGCCGAGCCCGGTGCTTGCGGCCCTACGCCGTGTCGGTGCCCTGCGCGGTGTCTGTCTTCGAGGTCTCCGGCTCGTCCTTGCGGATGCGGAGGAACCTCAGGATCCGGTTCCAGTAGAGCTTCGCGGTGACCGCGACCGCCGCGAGGCCACCGGCGATGATCTGCAGGATCATGCTCCCGCTGCCGGGGTCCAGGTAAGCGAGGACGGTGGTCATGGTGGTGGGTGCTCCAGAGGTCCGGGGTCGCAAACAAACGTGCACCCGGCTCGGCCGGGTGCGCACCGCTGACGCAGGCTAGCAGAGGTGTTGCCAGCCGGTGAGCGATGTTCCTCATCTCGTTACTACCCGGAGCGCGCCGATCCTCCCAC
>Ga0075420_100000269_pt1 | contig 38711 bp, 31 predicted proteins | sample SoiMetdeltSBSDD4_FD_75296 | JGI IMG/M metagenome (GOLD analysis project Ga0075420, IMG submission 75296) | Bulk soil microbial communities from a Populus tree surrounding site in Tennessee, USA - Soil MetaG P. deltoides SBSDD4 | ecosystem: Environmental > Terrestrial > Soil > Tree plantation...
GCGCTCTTCCTTGGTCAGCGCGCGGGTCGGGTGGAAGTCGTAGGTCCAGGCCCAGCAATTGTGGTCGTCGATCGGCACCCAGAAGTGGCCGTGCATCGGATGGTCGCCGCGCGGCGGGATCATCGTGAAGTTCGGCATCACCCACGGCGTGATGCGCCAATAGTAGTTGCCGTTCTCGGCGTTGCGGCGCGCGCCGATGTAGAGCCCGCCCGGCTGCTCGACCACCTCGAAATGCGGCCGCATGTCGGAGAGGTTGTACTGGTTGCCCTTGGCGCCCTTGAACAGCGGGTCGGAGCCGAGGTCGCCGCGATGCAGGAACGAGACGTGGCTGGAATCGATGCCACCTTCCATCGCCTGCAGCCAGTTCGACTCCTGCAGCCGCTTGGAGATGAAGACCTGATCGTCGGGGACCAGCGAGAATTCCCACTCCGGCAGCGGCGGCTGCTTGTCCGGCGGGCCCATATAGGTCCACAGCACCGGGCCGATCTTCACCAGCGGATAGGACTTCAGCTTGATCTTCTTGCAGAAGCCGGACTCCATCGGCTCCGACGGCACGTCGATGCACTGGCCGGTCGTGTCGTATTTCCAGCCGTGATAGGGGCAGCGCAGGCCGTGCTCTTCATTGCGGCCGAACCACAGCGAGACGCCGCGGTGGGCGCAGAACTCGTCGATCAGGCCGTATTTGCCGTCGGTGTCGCGGAAGGCGAGCAGCCGCTCCCCGAACAGCTTGACCCGCACCGGCGGGCACTCGTTCGCCGGCAGTTCCTCGGCCAGCAGCGCCGGCGACCAGTACATGCGGAACATGTCCCCGAACGGCGTGCCCGGGCCGGTTTGCGTCAACAGGTCGTTCTGTTCTTTCCTGAGCATCCGAAGACTCCGCGAAGGTCGTGTGCGAGAGGGCTACGCGAGAAAATTTAACAATCACCCAGATTCGGCACCAGTTCGGCGCCGGCCCTGGTAGTTCAACGCCGGCAACCGCCGCCGGTTGCGTGCGATCTGCCGTTCCTCTATATGGAACGGCGTTCCATATAGAAAATATTACGGCCATGCCGTAAGGTCAATGCGTAGTCCTGCGGTCGTTCCGCAGTTCAATGAAGGAGGCTTAAGGTCCCATGCAACGTCTTGATTTGTGCAGCGCCGACGAAATCGAGCCCGGCAATGCCTTGAAGGTCGAGTCCGGTGACTTGGTCCTGGCGGTGTTCAACGTCGACGGCGAGTACTTCGTGACCGACGACCTCTGCACGCACGGGCCGGGCTCGCTCGCCGAAGGCTACATCGACGGCGATGTGGTCGAATGCAATTTCCACAACGGCCAGTTCAATATCAAGACCGGCGAGGTGGTGCTGCCGCCTTGCATGGTGCCGGTGAAGACCTACAAGACCATGGTCGAGGACGGCCGCGTTATTATCGAGACCGACTGAAATTTCACACGTCATTCCGGGGCGCGCGATGAAAGTCCTTTGCACCAACGGCGTGAAGTCGGTGACCGCCACGCTGATCCCCGACGTCGAGCGCGCCATCGGGCTGGCGGTCGACGTCGACTATGCATCGACCAACATGCTGGTGGACAAGATCGTCGGCGGTGAGACCGGCGATCTCGCGGTGCTGTCCGCGGAGGCGATCGACGGCCTGATCGCGAGCGGCGTGTTGCAAAAGGGCAGCCGCGTCGATCTGGCGAAGTCCTCGATCGGTGTCGCGATCCGTCGCGGCGCGGTGGCGCCCGACGTCAGCACCGTTGCGGCCCTGAAGGCGGCGCTGCTTGCGGCCAAGTCGGTGCTGTATTCGAAGACCGGAATTTCCGGCGTCTACACGCCGAAACTGTTCGAGAAGCTCGGCATCGCGGAACAGATCGCGCCGAAAGCCAAGAACCCCTCCAGCGGGACGGTGGGCGAAGCATTGGCGCGCGGTGAAGCCGAGATCGCGTTGCAGCAGATCAGCGAGTTGCTGCCGATCGCCGGCATCAAGGTGATCGCTCCGTTGCCGGCCGAGGTACAACTGACGACGATCTTCTCGGCGGGGATTTTCACGGCTGCGGTGGAGCCGCGCGCGGCGCGCATGCTGATCGAGCAACTCACCACCAACGCTGCGCGGCCGCTCTATATCGACAAGGGCCTCGAGCCGGCGTTTTAAGGCGACCGGTTTGCCGCCCGTTAGCGAGGCGCGCGACAGGTGCAGGCTCCACGAGCTCGCGCTCGACAACCGTCAGCGGCGCCGACAGGCCTCGCGCGCGCATGCATCGCAAAATCCTTGGCCTGCTGGAGCGGGCTGGATCCGGGGTAAGGGCGCCTAGCCTTCGTCGGGCAGTTCGCTGACGCGGTAGCTGTGCGTGAGCTTCCGGCCCAACACCGGGTCCTCCAGCTCCATCTCGAAATTTCCGGAATAGGACATGCCACCGTGCACCGCGAACGTGCCGCAGAACATCGCGGTGCCGGGCGGCAGCGTGCCGCCGCCGGTGTAGAGCCCGATCAGTTCCTCCGGCGAACGCATGTTCGTCACCGGGCCCTCCTGATAGAGGCGACGCGCAACGCCCTCGCCCGATACGAACGAGCGAAGCTTGAGCTTGTCCCAATGCGGCTTGACCTCGTCATAGCGCCACAGCTGCGGACCGACCGGCTTGGCGCACATCTGCTTGGAGAGGGTCACCGCGATGGTCTCGGCCTTGCGGTCGGTGTGGTCGGAGCCGACGCCGAGCCACAATCCGTCATCCTGGGAATAGAGCACGAACTCGACCTCGCCACTCGACTGGCCGCCGACGCATTCGATCTCCGGCGCTGTGGTGAGGAGCGAAGCGGCGTTGCGATAGAAGATCGGCACGCTCTTGGGGCGCTTCACCCCCAATGCCTCCAGCTCTTTGATGTGCGCTTCGAGCGCAGCAGCATTTCGCCCCGTCCAACCGGCAATGATCAATTTTTTGATGATGCCGACTTCGAGCGTTCTCTGACTTGGCACGACTACATCCGATCAATTTGTCCGGCATTCTTCACGCCATTTCATACGCTGAATCCTACGTCGTCGCAAAAAAAGCCCTCTCCTTGAGGGAGAGGGCTCAGTCGTCGCAACTGCAACGCAGTTTAGCTCTGCCTTGTCACTCGCTGCCGGTGGAGCCGCCCTTGTGCTGGGTGATGGTGTCGACCAGCGCCAGCCGGCCCTTCTTCACCTCGGCGATGGCGCGGCGCAGCGCTGGCCCAACATCCTCGGGCTTGTCGATCGGGCCTTCGCCGTAGCAGCCGAGCGAGCGCGCGAGCGCGCCGAAGTCGGGCTCCGGACCGAACAGGTCCATGCCGATATGCGCCTTGGCCTCGTCGGTGCCGCGCAGCTTCGCCATGCGGATCTGGTGCGCCCAGTCGTTGTAGTAGGCGCGGTTGTTGTGCATGACGACCAGCATCGGGATCTCGTACTTGGCCGCGATCCAGAGCGCGCCGGCGTCGAACATCAGGTCGCCATCGGGCTGGATGTCGACCACCAGCCGGCCCTTGCCCTTGTTGGCAAGCGCCACGCCCAGCGAGATACCGATCTGCGTCGAGGTGCCGAGTTCGACGCCCGGGTGGCGGTAGGGCTTGTCGAAGTCCCAATACTTGCGCACCTCGTGCTTGAGGTCGTTGGCGGTGAGCACCCAATCCTCGTCCTTGATGGCGTTCCAGATTTCCAGCGCCAGGCGCGGGAAGGTCAGCGGCGACGCGTCCCAGTCCTTTTTCGCGTCCTGCTGCCACTGCGACCACACTTCGTCGTGGCGCTTGCCGATCGCGAGCTTGCGGTCCGCGATCTTCTTCTTGAGGTTCGAGTTGCTGTCGACCTTGGCCTTGATGATGCGCGTGAGCTCCGGCATCGCCAGCGAGGTGTCGCCGAGCGCGCGCACCGAGCAGGGCTGGAAGCGGCAGTAATCCATCGCCCATTTGCTGATGCCGATTTCGGCGACGCCGATCTCGACATAGTCGCAGGTCTTGGGCGGCAGCACTTCCATCTCGCGCGTGGTCCGATTGAGCAGCGTGAGCTGCTTCTCCCAGTCCTTCAGGTCGAGGCCGACGATCAGGTCGAGCTTCCTGAGCGACGGCTTGTCCATGCTCAGGCAGAGCGGATGCTTGTTCGGGAAGTTCAACGCGTTGTTGACATCCCAAACTGCGGCGCCAGCCGTCTCGGCCAGCGCGACGAGCTTGTCGAAATTGCCTTCCTGCCGGCCGGTGTACTCGGTCAGGATCATCGGGTTCTCGGACTTGATCAGCTTGTCGGCGATCGCCTCGATCGCGGCCGGGTCCGGCGCCATCGGCGACGGCTGCTTGACCGCTTCGGCCGGCGGCAATTCGACCTTCTCGAGCAGCGGATCTTCCTGCAGCGCCGCGTCGTAGCACATGTAGATCGGGCCCTTCGGCTCGGTCATCATGATCGAATAGGCGCGCGCAAAGCTTTCCGGCACGCCGTGGATCGAGGTCGGCTGGTAGTCCCACTTGGTGTAGTCGCGAACCGCATTGCCCTGCACCAGCGCGGTGTGGGTCCAGTCGATGTGCGGGCGGCGGCGCGCCTCGTCCATCGGTCCGGTCGCGCCCATGATGAAGATCGGCACCCGGTCGAGGAACGCGTAGTAGATCGCCATGCAGGCATGCAGCAGGCCGACGAGGTTGTGCAGGATCACGATCATCGGCTTGCCGGTCGCCTTGGCATAGCCGTGCGCGATTTGCACTGCGATTTCCTCGTGGTTGCAGAGCATCATCGGCGGCTCGTTGCCGCCGTAGTTGATCAGCGAGTCGTGCAGACCGCGGAAGCTCGCGCCGGGATTGAGCGTGATGTAGGGGAAGTCGTACCGCTTGATCATGTCGACGATCACGTCGGACTGCCAGCCGGTATAGTTCTTGGTTTTTTGGTCCATCGGAATGCCTTGTCCTTGGGAGTGCCCGGGCGGGGGAAGCCGCATGCGCGTCCTAAAAGTCACGGCCGGGCAGGGGCCGTCAAGGGACCGGCCCGCCAACGGGCCGGGCCTGGGCTGGGACGGCGCTACTGCTTCGGCTGCGACCGCGCCGGCGGCTCGATCTGGACGATGGCTGCCGCCTTTTTCAGGACTTGCGGGTCAGTCTTGGCGGCGTCCGCGATGATGGTCTGGACCGCGTCGCCCGCCAACGGTCTGATTTCGAGCTTGGCCTTGTCGGCTTCGGCCAGGAAGGCAGGGTCCTTCATCGTATCCATGAACGCCTTGCGCAGCGCCGCGGCCCGGTCCTGCGGCAGGCCGGGCGGCGCCAGGAACGGCCGCCCCAGCGCTTGCCGCGCGAAGATCAGCCGGAGGATCTGCCGCTGCTCGTCGTTCTTGGCGAGGTCGATGACCAGCGGAACGTCGGGCAGATCGTTGTGCTTGTCGAGCGCCATCTGGAACAGCACGTGCACGCGCTTCTGCCGGAACCAGTCCATGCGGGTCGCGATCACGCTCGACCACGACCATCCGCAGCGGCCGTGGACCTCGCCGCGTTCCATCGCGAGGTTGATGTCGTTGCCGCCGGGATAGCCCGACACGACCTTGAACTTGGTGCCGAGCACCGCATTGGTGATGCGCGGGAACTGGTCGGTGTCGGCGGATGGCCCGGTCCCGCCAACCACGATTTCCTTCGTTAGTGCGTCATCGAACCGGGTGAATCCGGACGTGTGCCAGGCCACGCACACGCTCGACTCGTTGTTCATGCTGCCGACCCAGAGGAACCGCGTCGGATCGAACTTCGCGGCCTCGATCCCGAGCAACGGATCGAAGCCGGTGCCGCTGCCGATGATGCCGAAGGCGGTGCCGTCCTTCGGCCCGACATTGGCGAGCCAGTTCGCGAGCAGGAGACTGCCGGCCCCCGGCATGTTGCGCGGAACGGTCGTGGGATTGCCCGGGATGTGCCGGCTCATATGACGTGCAAGAAGCCGCCCGTAGATATCGTATCCGCCGCCGCCGCTGTAGCCGATCAGGAGATCGACGTTCTTGCCCTTGTAGAAATCGGCGACGCTTTGGGCTTGTCCGGCTGACGGCAGCGCAAGGACGGCGCCGGCGATCACGGCGCCGGCAATCGCAACGCCGCGACCGCGCGCGATGGTGCACCAAGCGATGGGCATGGTCGTCGCCTCCGGTGGTGAGTTTCTTATCTCAACCGGAGGTTAGAGGATCGCTGCCGTGCGCGGGAGGGACGCGGCCGCGGGGCGACGGTTGGTCGCACAACCGCCGCCGCGAGCGAGGCCCGCTGGCGGCGGGAGCCGTCGCTATTTCACCAGGAGATCCGCGGCCCTTTTCACGATCGCGGGCGGCGTCTGGTAGATCTCGCCGACCAGCTTCTGAATCGCCTCGCCGGACACCGGCGTGACTTCCAGCTGCGCCTTGTCGGCTTCCGCGAGGAAGTCCTTGTCCTTCATCGTGTCCATGAACGCCTTGCGCAAGGCGGCGACGCGATCCGCCGGGACGTCGGGCGGCGCCAGATACGGGCGGCCCAAAGCCTGCCGCGCGAAGATCAGGCGCAGGATCGCGCGCTGCTCGTCGGTCTTGGCGAGCTCGGTGATCAGCGGCACATCCGGCAAGTCGGGATGCTTCTCCAGCGAGAGCTGCATCAGGATGTTGATCTTCTTCTCCTTGAGCCACGACGCGCGGGTCGAGACCACGCTCGACCAGGACCAGCCGCAGCGGCCGTCGACTTCGCCGCGCTCGAGCGCGAGATTGACGTCATTGCCGCCGGGATAACCGGTGACGATCTTCATCTGCGTGCCGAGCACGCCGTTGATGATGCGCGGGAACTGGTCGGTGTCCGCGGCGGCACCGGTGCCGCCGACGGCGAGCGGGTTGGTCAGGAGGTCTTCGAATTTGACGATCTTGGTGCGGCCGTTCCACACCACGCAGACGCTGACCTCGTCATTGGCGCTGCCGATCCAGTTGAACCGGGTGGCGTCGAACTGCGCGGCCTTGTGGCCGAACAGCGGGTCGAAGCCGGTGCCGCGGCCGATGGTGCCGATCACGGTGCCGTTCTTGTTGGCGACGTTGTAGAGCCAGTTGGCAAGCCGCAGGCTGCCGGCGCCTTCCATGTTCTTCGGCGTCACCGTCGGATTGCCCGGAATGTACTTGCCGAGGTGGCGCGAGATCAGCCGCGCGTAGACGTCATAGCCGCCGCCGACGCTGTAGCCGATCATCATCTCGACGGTCTTGCCCTTGTAGAACTCAGCCGGCGACTGCGCCGACGCACGGGCAACACCCAGAACGGCAAGAATGGCGGAGGCTGCGAACAACACCTTGTAGGCGCGCATACCGATCAATCTCCTTCGGAACCCGGATACTCAACGTGTTACGCGCCAGCCGGTTCGGCGGTCGCGGCAGCAAATCGGCGCCGGTTGCCCGGCGCCGTGTTGTCCTTACGAAATGCGCCTCAGAAGCCCGGGGCGCGCTCCAACTGGTCGATCCAGTCGAAGCCCATGTCCTTGATGATGCGATTGCTCATCACGATGACGCGGGCTTCGGTGGTCGCGAAGCTCTGATGGTTGGTGTAGGGCGGCACGTAGATGTAATCGCCCGCCTTCCACTCGAACTTCCTGGGCTCAGCGGCCCATTCCCAGATGAACTTGTCCTGGCAGTCGAACTGCATGTCCCAGTGCAGGTCGTAGCCGGTGCCTTCCACCACGAACGCCAGCTCTTCCCACATGTGGCGGTGCTTGCCGGAGCGTTCGCCCGCCTTGAGGAACAGCATGTACGCCTCGCAGCACAGCTCGGGCGTGTTCATGTTGCGGTGGATCAGATGCTTGATCAGGCCGTCGGGCGAACGCTCCCACGGCATCTCTTCAGCCGTGACGACGTTCGGCCGGGAGGCATATTCCTTACGGAACTCTTCCGACTTGATGAGCTCCTCGGCGCGCCAGTTACACGTCTGGCTACCGGAGAGGGCTTGGACCTTGTCTGCAATCGCGCCCATGGCTGCGTTGTGCTCCTTCGTTTCTCAAAGATCGGTGGGCGGCGAGTACGGACCCAGTTCCGGATCCAGCTCGGGCGGCCACTCCACCATCTTCTGCAGCAACAGGTGCATGAACAGGAACAGCGGCTTCGCCTTGAACACCAGGTGGATGCACTCCTCGGTCTCGGAGTCGTTGAAGTGCTGGTGGACGCATCCGTTCTCGACCAGCATCACGTCGCCGGCCTTCCACGGAATCTTCTTGCCGTCGTGAATGTCGTAGCCGTGGCCCTTGAGCACGTAGAACACCGCGCTGTTGAGGTGGCCGTGCTTCTGCCCACCGGTCTTCGGCGCATAGGCCTCGATGTGGGATTCGATCGACTGGATGATCTGGGTCGCCTGCGGGCTGACGATGCTCTTGCCGAACATCTGCGGGCCGCCCTTCCAGGCCACGTCGCTGGCCGAGTAGACGCGCTTCTCGTCAACCAGCGTCTTGTAGAGATGGCTGTAGGTGCCTTCGAGTGCGCGGACGAAGGTCCGCTTCTTGGCCCAGCGATCCCACTTCTGGTTCTTCTTCTCCATCTCCAGCGGATCGGGCTGGTTGTGCCCGATGCCAGGAGAGTCGATCACATCTGTCATGCAGCGCTCCTATGGTCCTGTCCGCGCGCCGCGGTGACCCCCGCCCGTCGCACGAATCCGTCGAAATCGTCGATTATTCGTGGGTCTTACGCCATTGCCACCGTGTGCGCAATCGCCGCCCCTGGCGTTGCATTGCGCTGTTCCCGCCCGCGGAACGCCTCATTACAATTGCGCTCAAGTCCGGAAAATGGACGTCGTTTGGGGAGGCAATGATGAGGACGGTCAACGGTGGCTGGCCACGGTACCCGCGGTCACGGGGCTTGTGGTCACGGCGCTTCTGGTCACGGACTTTGGCCGCGGCAGTGCTCGCCTCCGTTCCAGTGACGGCCGGTTTTACGCCGGGCTTTCTTACGCCGGCCCTGGCCCAGACGCCGGAGCAATTCTACAAGGGCAAGACGGTCGACATTGTCATCGGATACAGCGTCGGGGGCGGCTACGACATCTACGCCCGCCTGATCGCCCGCCACATCGGCAAGCACATCCCTGGCAACCCGACGGTGGTGCCGAAGAACATGGAAGGCGCCGGCGGCATGCGCCTGGCGAACTGGCTCTACGGCGCGGCGCCGCGTGACGGCACCGTGATCGGCGCCACCAGCCGCGCCATGGCGTTCGAGCCGTTGCTCGGCAACAAGGCCGCGCAATACGATCCCAGCCGGATCACCTATATCGGCAGCGCCAACGACGAAGTCAGCGTCTGCATGGCGTGGCACACCAGCGGCATCGCGACATTCGCCGACGTGCAGGCGCGCGAGCTGGTCGTGGGCGCCAACGGCGTCGCCGACGACACCTATCAGTTCTCCGCGCTGCTCAACAACATGTTCGGGGCCAAGTTCAAGATGGTCCAGGGCTATGTCGGCGGCACCGAGATCAACGTCGCGATGGAACGCACCGAGGTGCTCGGACGCTGCGGCTTCCCGTGGTCGACCGTGAAGGCAACCTATCCCCACTGGATCAAGGAAAAGAAGTTCAATCTGCTGATGCAGTTCTCGCTCAACAAGCATCCCGACCTGCCGGACGTTCCGCTGGTGATGGACCTTGCGACGACACAGGAGCAGAAGCAGATCCTGACGCTGATCTTCGGCCGGCAGGTGATGGGGCGCCCCTACGCCGCGCCGCCCGGCGTACCGAAGGACCGTGCCGATGCGTTGCGCAGGGCGTTCATGGCGACCATGGTCGACAAGGCGTTCATCGCCGATGTCGAGAAGGCGCAGTTCGAAATCACACCAGTGCCGGGCGAGAAGCTCGAAGAGATGGTGATGGACATCTACCGCACGACGCCGCCGGCGGTCGCGGCCAAGGCCGCCGCGATGGTGAAATGAAATCGCAATTCGCTCCGACCGGAACGCTGCGCGTCGCCGTATGGATGGTGCCGTATTTCGCACGTGCACAAGGCGACAGCCTGAGTGGCATCATTCCCGATCTCGCGGCGGCGCTGGCGCGCGCGGCCGGCGTCGAGCCTGAACTCGTGCCGTTCGAGAATCCGGCGAAGATCGTTGCGGTGTTCCGCGACGGTGCGCTCGACGTTACCTTCGTGGGCATCACCGCCGACCGTGCCGAGGCGATCGACTTCGGACCGGTCATGTTCGAGATCCAGACCACGTATCTCGTTCCGGCATCGTCGGCGATCGCGCGCATCGAGGACATTGACCGCGCCGGCGTGCGCATCGCGGTCCCGGCCAGGAGCGCGCAGGAGGCGCACCTGACCAAGATCATCAAGGCGGCGACCTTGATCCCGGTGCCGGCTGAGACCCCGCAATGGGCAATCGACCTGGTGCAGGCGGGCGAGGCCGATGCCTTCAGTCATGTCGCGCCGATGCTCGCGGGAGTGCAGGGCGCGCTGCCGGGCTCGCGGATTCTCCCCGGCAGCTATTTCAACGTGCCGATCGCGATTGGGGTGGCTAAAGGCCGAGCGCCGGCAGTCGCCGATTTTGCGCGGACGTTTGCTGCGCACGCCAAGCAAACCGGCATCGTTCGCGACGCCATCGCGCGCGCCGGGGTGACCGGTCTGGCGAGCCTGTGAGAGTGCTTGCCGCACTCCTGTAGGCCAACCGGGCCGTCAGGCTCGATCTGCGGCGGATACGGGTCGAGTGGCAACGACCGGCTGCTATTGATTTGAATTGTGCGGGTCTTTCGCCCGAACAATGGGAACCGCCGGTCGAGAATTCGGTTTCTGCATGTGGACGGGCACTACACCGCGTCGTTGCCCTAAGCCGCAAGCGGAGAGATGAGGTGTCTGACACCAGCCTTGTTGTTGGCAACGACGGCGCCAATACAGTCGTCGGCGGGCCGGGGCGCGACCTTATCTACGGTTTCGACCCGAACGGGCCGCAGGGCGAAGTCAGCTCGATCGCAGCAACACGGGTGGCGACTGGCCTAAGTCAGTCGCTGTTCGTCGTTGCTCCACCAGGCGACCTTGATCGCTTGTTCATTGTCGAGAAGGGTGGGCAGATCAAGATTCTGAATCTCGCCAGCGGGCAAATCCAGTCAACTCCGTTCCTGAACGTTAGCGGCGAAATCTCAACCGCCGGCGAGAGCGGCCTGCTTGGATTGGCTTTCGATGCGGATTTCGCAACCAACAAGCTCTTTTACGTCAACTTGATCAATGCGAGTGGCGACACGGAGATCCGCCGTTACCAAGTTTCGTCAAGCAATCCGAATCTGGCGGACGCTGCAAGCGCGACGCCGGTAATCTCGATCGACCAGCCGGCCGGGCTCTCAAACCACAAAGGCGGTTGGATCGGCTTTGGTCCGGATGGTTATCTCTATGCCGCGCTCGGCGACGGTGGCGGTGCTGGCGACCCGTTCGACAACGGCCAAAACGCCAACAGCTTGCTCGGAAAGATTCTGCGGGTCGACGTCGATGGCGACGCGTTTCCCGGTGATCCGGCGCGCAACTATGCCATCCCGGACGACAACCCGTTCGTAGGTGTCGCCGGTGCTGACGAGGTCTGGGCGCTCGGTCTACGCAATCCGTGGCGCCCAAGCTTCGATCGCGGCCTCGGTGATTTCTACATCGCCGACGTCGGACAGGGCGCCTGGGAAGAAATCGATGTCGGCCAGATTGGCGCTAACTACGGTTGGAACCGATACGAAGGGCCCGCAACGTTCGATCCGGGCGCCGCGCTCGGTCCTGGCACGCTGATGTTCCCGATCCACGCCTATGGTCGCAGCGTTGGGCAGTCGATCACCGGAGGTTATGTCTACCGTGGTGAAAGCGACGGACTGCACGGACAATATTTTTTCGCTGATTTTTCCACTGGAAAGATTTTTACGTTGCGTTTCGACGGTAACGCATGGACAGCGACCGACCGCAGCGGACAGGTCACGGCGGACATCGGCACGATTGATCTTCCCTCATCCTTTGGCGAGGACGGCCGCGGAAATCTCTACATTGTCGATATCGACGGCGATGTTTTCCGACTGACGCCGAATGTGACTTCCGCCGACCAGGGCGACGATATGAGCGGCGCCGGCGGCGATGACATATTGTTTGGCGGTGCAGGCAATGATGTGATCGATGGAGGTGCGGGCGACGATACGATGTACGGCGGGACCGGAAATGACATATATGCGGTCGACAGCCTGGGAGACACGATCCTCGAAAGTTCGGACGGCGGTACCGATGCCGCGATTGTATATGTCGACAACTATGTCCTCCTGAACGCCGGTGTTGAGAACATCTATGCCGGTTTGACAAGCGGGCAGACCATCTATGCGAATGATCGGCCCAATCTTGTGTCTGGAAACAATGGCAACGATAGGCTCGCTGGGCTCGGCGGTGCCGACACGATCTTCGGCGGCTCGGGCAATGACATCATCGATGGCGGGCCCGGTGACGACAGCATGGCTGGTGGAACGGGCAACGACACCTACGCGGTCGACAGTCTTGGAGATTCGATCGTCGAAAATCCCGGTGAAGGCAACGACATCGCGATCGTCTATGTCAGCGATTACGTTCTTCCGGGTGCAGGCGTGGAAGATGTCTACGCCGGTCTGGCGAGCGGGCAGACGATCTATGCGAACAACCTCGCCAATCTCTTGTCTGGAAATATGGGTAACGACACGCTCGCAGGAATCGGCGGTAACGACAGGATTTTCGCCGGACCAGGCAATGACGTGATCGATGGCGGCGCTGGCAACGATCAGATGTTCGGTGGAAGCGGAGATGACGTCTATGCGGTCGACAGCCTCGAAGACGCGGTCAATGAGAGCGCGGGCGCCGGCATCGACACCGCGATTGTCTACGTGAACAACTATGTGCTGACGGCCAATGTCGAACGCGGCAATGTGGGATTGTTTGGGGGGCTAACCCTTGCGGGCAATGGTCTCGACAATACGCTCGGCGGCAATAGCGGGGCGGATACGCTCAATGGCGGCGGTGGTGCGGACGGTCTGTTTGGCGGCGGTGGCGCGGATACGCTCGACGGCGGCAGCGGCGGCGACACGCTGGTTGGCGGCCCAGGCAATGATCTGTTCGTGTTTCAACGGGGCGAGGCGAACGGAGATGTTATCTCCGACTTTGCGGGCAACGGTGCGGCGGTCGGCGACCAGTTGCGATTCGAAGGCTACGGCACCGCAGCCGGGGGAGCGACCTTCACCCGGATCGGTGCTTCAAACCAATGGGAGATCAACTCGGCGGAAGGCACCGTCCACGACATCGTGACTCTGGCGAACGGCGCCGCTGTTGACCCAAGCGACTACCTGTTTCTCTGACGGTGGCAACAACCGTGGTGACTGGCGGTCCGCCACGCTCCGATCGTCCCGGGCTCACGGTCGCGGCTTAAGTCTCGCGCAGGCCGCCGCGTGGGAGCAACTCAGTTGGGACCGGCGGACTGCGCGTAGCGCGCGCACGGAAACCATTCGCCCGCCAGCACATGGCCGGGCACGCTCGCCGCGACGGCGTGATAATCCTGGCAGGCCTGCGCCAGCAGCCCGGCTTCGCAATTCTGGCGCGCGCGTCGCATGCGATCGACCGAGCCGCTCACCTGCTGCAGGTCGGTGTCACGCGTGCTCTGCACCAGCCGCGACACCACCGTGCCTGCGCCCGCGTGCCATTGCAGACACGCGCGCGCTGATTGCTGCCGCTCGATCGCGCCGGGGTCCGGGGTATGCGTGAGCGCGATCACGGATACGAGCGCCGCGATTCCCGCCATCACCATCGTGCCCAGCATGCGGCGTGGCCGGTTCGCGGCGATCGCGCGATTGAGCGACGTCATCGATACATATTGAAGACTTGTTTCGCCGGCCGGGTCTGCTTCGTGTTTGCTCACGGTGCGTCTCCTCGGAACTGGACGGATCGGTGTCGGCGGCCTGGGCTCCGGCGCATGGCGCCGATCCGGCCCGTCGATCGCGAGGGACTATGCGCAAGAATGGCGCGAGGGAATCATCCTGATGTCCCGGATCTCATGTCAGATGATCGATGTTCAATGACGTCCCAATGTCGCGCGCGTTACGGTTCGTAAACGATGATTGAGATTGCGTCCGGTACGGAAGTCCCGGCCGGCGAGAACCGATCGTCCGACGACAGGAAGTCCGCATTCGACGTGGTCTGTCGCATCGTGCAGCGCGGCCGTGGAACTCCGAACGGCAAGACCTCTGGCTGATTCCTTCGCGCCGCCCGGCCGTCTAATCCGGCGCAGGGATGGCAAGGAGATCAGCCATGAAGGAAGTCCAGCACACATCCGCGTCGAGGACATTCAGTATCGCGCTGACCGTCTTCCTCGTTGCCGCAGCCGCCGGTGCATGGGCGGTGTCCGGTGTCTTTGCGTCAAAGCCCACGACGGTCGGCGTCGCCGCTCCGGTCGCGGCCTCCGCGATCTCGCCGATGGAACTCATGGTCAGGCACGGCCGGCCGCTTCCGGTTACCGATTACGCCGAGCCGTTCTGACGCGATCCTCTCCCGTGTGTCGGGAGAGGTCGCCATCGTGTCGCCGCGAGTGCGGCGCGCTCGCGATCAGTTCGCAGCGAAGCAGTAGAGCAATCCGGCGCCGCCGGAGGCCTTGAGTTGCGGATGGCTGCAGCCGCGCGAGGGATGCGACGAATTCCACGACTTCGACGGCGCATCGTCGCGCAGCCCGGCGCGATCATGATGGCCGACGATCGCGGAGCCTTCGCCGCTCCTGGTCCAGTTGCCGCAGGTCAGGTCCTTGCCGGGAGGGGGCGCGGTCCCGTCCGGTTGCGATCCGGTGAGAACGTCGTGCTGGTTGACCACGAAGGTCCGCCCCGGGATCTTGCGGCCGTTCTCCGAGAGCCCGGTTTCCTCGTTGATCTTGTTGCCGTCGGAATGCAGGTCGGCGAGGTTGGCCGCGATCTGGACGCCGGACGCGTTGACCCATGGGCCGTTGCCGATCCGATCGCGGGCGTTGACCGCCTTGGTATTGCCCTCGGCCTGCACGCTGAGATAGGCGCGCCATGTCCGCCCGCCGGCGCCTGCTTGGGCGCCCAGCGTCTGACAGTGCTTGTCGGCGCCGTCGAGGCCGCCGAAGTCGGCGCCGTTGGTTGCGCCGGTGCTGGAGATGAAGAATGTCATCTTGGGAAACTGCGGCGGTTGCTGCGCCTGTAGGTCTCCGGTCATGATCAGCGGAATGGCCGCTGCCGTGGCGAGTGCAATGGTCTTGAGTCTTGATGGCATGTCGTCCTCCCATCCTCCGGCGGCACGCGGCTGCAATGCCGCGGCTTCGTTCGGAGTTGCCGCAGTCTGAATGCGGATTTCGACACTGGCAAGACGGCCAACGCTTTGTGCGTCGCGTCGGCGACTACACGCCGATCGTCTTCAGGACGTCGGCGAACTTTTCCGCGACCTGCTTGCGTAGCTCGGGCGACGCCTTCGCGACCATCGGGAAGTCCTTGAGCCGCTCGTAAGGCCGGCAGGCGTCAATCACCGCGCGCGAGTTGGTTGACGACGCCTTGTCGAGGATCGGATCGAGCGGCCCCGACCACGCACGGCGGAAGGTCTCGATATCTTCCGCGGGATCGCAGCGCGTGCTCATCGCCCACATCACGTCGAACAGGTTGGACGGGTCTACGTCCTCGTCCACCACCACGACAAAGCGGCCGAGATAGGAACCTGATTGGCAGCTCGCTGCCAGGAATCCGGCCTGCCGCGCGTGGCCTGGATAGGCCTGCTTGATCGCGATCACGTTGAACATGCGCGCGCCGCCGAACTCGTGCACCCACACGCCGGCGACGCCGGAAAGGCCCGCGCGCTCGACCTCGTCCCAGATCATGCCGGCCTTCATCACGCACTTGGAGAACGAGAAGTCGGACGGCGGCTGCATCGGTGACGCGATCGCGAGGATCGGATCGTTGCGGTAATAAACCCGCTTGATGTGAACGAGCGGTTGCGGGCTTGGCGCCGAGGCGTAGTAGCCGGTGAATTCGCCGAACGGGCCTTCCTTGGTGGTGTTGGCCTCGATCAGCTCGCCTTCGAGCACGATCTCAGAATGCGCTGGCATCGGCAGGCCGTGGATTTCGCTCGGCACCACCTCGTAGGGCTCGCCGCGATGACCGGCGGCATATTCAAATTCCGACAGGCCGTAGCGCAGCTCATTGCCGCCGGCCAGGAACAGCAGCGGATCGTGTCCGCATGAGATCAGGACCGGGCAGGGCTTGCCGGCCGCATAATACTTGTCGCGGATCTGCCGGCCTTGCTTGCCCGGCGAGATGTAGATCGACACATGGTTCTTGTCGTGCACCATGCAGCGATAGGTGGCGGCGTTGACCCAACCGCCGTCGGGGTCGCGCATGATGACGAGATCGTCGGTGCCCATGTAGCGGCCGCCGTCCTTCTCGTGCAGGAACGGCACCGGGAATTTCAGCAAGTCGACGTCGCCGTCACGATCGACGTTCTCGAACACCGCGCCGGTGCGCACCGTCTTGGGCGGGATCGGCTTATGGGTCTGCATGCGCTCGCGATACGACTTCACGACGTCGAGCGGGCAGGACGGCACCGGCAGGCCCATCGTGATCGCGAGCCGCTTGGACGAATTGGTCGCGCCGGAGATCAGCCGCATGCCCTTCGGATAGCCGGGCACATCTTCGAAGAGGATCGCCGGCGCTTCCGGCCGGGCGTGGTTCACAATCTCGCCGAGCGTGCCCATTTCGAGATGCGGATCGGCGCCCTTGATGCGGATGATCTCGCCGGCTTCCTCCGCCCGCTTGATGAACTCGCGCAAATCCTCGTGCGGCGCGTTGTAGGCGTTGAAGCGCTGCGGGGGACCTTTTTCCAGCACGTTAGATTCCTTTGTAGGGATTCAATCGGCCCTCATGGTGAGGAGGCGCGCAGCGCCGTCTCGAACCATGGGGCCGCCCCATCCTTCGAGACGCGCCACCCCACGTCGGCTTCTAGCCGACTTGGGCCACCTTAGACATGCCGATGTCGGGTAAACCCGACATCGGTGGCGCTCCTCAGGACGAGGGCGGGTGACATCTTGAACGTCCCGTCACATTGTTGCAACGCGGCTAATTCGTCGAGATCAGCTGCTTCGCCCGCGCGACGGTTTCCGGCGACGACGCGTAGACCTCGCGCACGATCCGCTCCAGCGTCTCGCCCTTGCCGGGGTCGGTCTCGATCCTGACCTTGAGCATGTCCTCCCGGAAGCGAGGGTCCTGCATCGTGCGATCGAAGGCCAAGCGCAACATGTCGCGCACTTCCGGCAGCAGTCCCGGCGGCGCGACGAACGGGAAACCGAACCCCTGCGGCGCCATCAGCAGATGCAACGCGCGGCGGTCGAGATCGTTCTGGGCGAAATCCATGATCAGCGGCACGTCTGCGAGTTCGGGATGCTTGGTCAGTGCGAACTGCACGATCGGCCGGACTTTCCGGTCGCGCACCCAGTCGGGGATCGCGGCCTTGATGGCTTGCCAGCTATAGGTGCAGCGGCCGCCGGCTTCTTCGCGCTCCATGGCGAGGTTCATCGCCGAGCCGCCGGGATAGCCGAGCACGGTCCGGACCTTGGCGCCAAGCAGGCGTTGCAGGATGTAGACCTGCCAGGTTTCGTTGCCGTCACCGGCGATGACGAGCTCGTGCTGCTTCAGGTCGGCGAGGCTCTGGACCCGCGCGGTCTGCCAGACGATGCAGGTGTCGGTCGCGCCGGATGGCGTGCCGATCCAGGTCAGGTCCTGCACCTTGAACGGCAGTGCGACGTCGCCGAGGAGTTGCTCCGTCACCAGGCCGCGGTGGAGCATTCCCATTTCCGTGCCGTCGCGCGCCGCGGTGTTGGCCAGCAGACCCGCCAGCCGGCGTCCGCCGGCGCCGGGCGTATTCTTCGCAACGACCGTTGGGTTGCCCGGCAGATGATTGCCGATATGGCGAGCGACCAGCCGCATGATCTGGTCGTTGCCACCGCCGGGACCAACGCCGACATGCATCGATACCGGCTTGCCGGTTGGAAACGGCGCGGCGGCCGGTTGCGCCGCCGCCGGTTGCGTGGCGATCGTGCCGGTGGCGACGACCAGCACGCGCGACAGGATCGAGAGCCGCGACCAGAGCGATTGGGTCATCGCGGCGCGGGCTCCATGCCGTTCTTCTTGATCGCCGGCACTGACGTCTCCAACAGCAGGAAGCTGGCCAGCGCCCTGGCGGCCTCCGGTTGCTTGGCGCCGGCGTGGACGCCGGTCGCATAGATCAGCGTGGTTTGTATTTCAGCCGGCAACTCGCCGACGATGTCGATGCCCGGGACCGGCAGCAGCTCGGCAATCTGATGAATGCCGATCTCGGCTTCGCCCTTCGCGACCAGCACGCCGACTGGGAAGCCTTTGCTGATCCTGATCCTGGACTTGATCTCCTCGGCGATGCCGAGCCGTGGAATGACATTGGTCGAGAAGTGCACGCCGCTGACGCCGAGGCTATGGCCGATCGTCTTGGCTTTGAGCAAAGCCTGCTTGAACGCCTCGACCGTGCTGATGTCGGGCTTCGGCGCTCCCGCGCGCACGGCGACGCCGGCACGCGAATGGAACACCGGCGTGATGCTGCCGGGAACAATCTTTCCGTCCTTCGTCAGGTCGCCGAGCACATCGGGATTCAAAAGCACGAGGTCGGCCCCGGCTCCTTCCTTGAGCTTGTCGACCGCGATCACGGTTCCTAACACGGTCATGTTGACCTTGTGGCCGCTCGCGCGCTCGAAGGCTGGAATGAGATCGCGCAGGATGTACTCGACCGCGCCGGTGGTCATCAGATTGACGTCGGCGGCTTTGACGTTGGTTGCGGCGACGAGTGTTGCAAGGCAGGCGGCCGCAGCGGCGGCGAGTGTAGGCCTTAGGCCCATGAAATCCTCCCGAACATTATTTGTTGTTGCGCACTCGATTACACGCCGATCCCCGGCCGGCCGCAATCGCCGAAACCGCCCCGACGCCTGGTTCCGGACGTGCTACGTTTCCGGCGGGAGAAGCGTTCGAGGAGGAGGAAGCGTCATGCGGCGGCATGCGATCTGTCTCGGGCTTTCGATCTTGACCGGCCTGGCGGCGTGGCTGCCGGGGGCGTCGGCCCAGTCCGATGCTTTCTACAAGGGCAAGCGCCTCACGCTGCTGATCAACTTTGCCGCCGGCGGTCCCGCCGACATCGAAGGCCGGCTCTTTGCGCGTCACATCGGCAGGCACATCGACGGCGCGCCCAACATCGTCGTGCAGAACCGCGACGGTGCCGGTGGTCTTGTCGGCACCAATTATCTCGGCGAACTCGGCCCGCGTGACGGCACCATGGCGGGGTACCTCACCGCCGCGGCCTGGAACTACGTGATCGATCCCGGCTCCTATCGCGTCGACTTCTCGACCTACGAGTTCATCGCCTATCAGCCGGTGAACGTCGTCTACTACATGCGTGCCGACACGCCGCCCGGCATGAAAAACGCCACCGATCTCATGCGCGCGACCGCGCTGGTCGCCGGCGGCCTTGCGGCGGACTCGTCAAAAGATCTGCTGATCCGGCTCACGCTCGACATGCTCGGCGTGCCGTACCAATACGTCACCGGCTTTCGCTCGAGCGCGCCTGCGCGGCTCGCGTTGCAGCGCGGCGAGATCAACTTCTTCTCGGAATCGTCGCCGAGCTATTTCGGCGTGGTCGAGCCCACGCTGGTGAAGAGCGGGCAGGCGATACCGGTCTGGTATGATCCGATCCACGACGACGTGAATTTCGCCCGCTTCGATCAGATGGAGAGGCAGGGCGTGCCGGGCTTTCCGGATTTCTATCGCAAGGCCAAGGGCACGGGCCCGACGGGTCGGCTGTGGGATGTGTACCGCGTCAATCTCGCGGTCGATTCCGCGATGCTGCGCACGGTGGTGCTGCCGCCGGGCTCACCGGCGGCGGCCGTCGCCGCGCTGCGCCAGGCGACCGAGCGGCTCAACGGCGACGCGGAGTTCGCCAAGGATGCGCAGAAGGCGCTGCAGTTCGTGCCGCGCTACGTCACCAGCGGCGATTTGAACGCGCGGGTGCGCCGCACGCTGGTGGTGCGCCCCGAGGTGCGAAGTTTCGTGACCGACTACATCAAGAACCCGCCGAAATAGGCGCGGCTCGCTCACGCTGACGCTCGCAGGCCATCTAAGGCTCAGCCCGGGTCGAGCCCTTTGGTCTTGTAGACGGCGGCCGCGGCGGGCGTGGTGAGAAACGCCGCAAAAGCGCGCGCCGCTGCTGTCTCCTTGGCGGTGCCGGGCACGCCCGCGCTGTACACCGTCACGGTCTGCAATTTGTCCGGCAGCGGACCGACGAGCTCGGCGCCTGCCACCGACATGATCTCGGAAATCTGTTGCAGCCCGATCTCGGCCTCGCCGCGCGCGACGATGGCGCTCACCATGTCCTCGGTGCCGCCGCGCGCAAGCCGCGCCTTGGCATTGACTTCCGCCAGGACGCCGAGCCGCTCCAGCATCTTGGCGAGATAGATGCCACTCGCGCCGCCGGCCGCGGGATCGACATAGGCGACCGACCTGGCCTTGAGCAACGCGTTGCGGAAGGAATCGACCGTGCCAATGTCGGGCTTTGGCGCACCCTTGCGGACCGCGACGCCGATCCGCACACGGGCGATATCGCGGCGACTGTCACCGGCGATCTTGCCCTGCTTGATCAGGTCGTCGATGCCGCCGGCCAGGATCACCAGATCGGCCGCCTCACTACCGGCGATACGCTTCGCCAGCGCACCCGACGGGCCGTAGGTGATGTCGAGCGTGTGGCCGGTCGCTTTCTCGAAGGCAGGGCCGAGATCGTCGATGGCCGCCTTCATCGCGGTGGTGATGAGGACTCTCATCTCGGCGGCGCCCGCGCCACCGGCAACCAGAACGATCAACGCAACCAAGCCGGCGGCAAGGAGCTTAGACATGACATTTTCTCCACAACGAACGCTGTCAAAGCACGAATGGTATCCACCGCTTCACGCGAGCGCGGTAGTCGTCGTAGGCGGCGCCGAACTCGGCCTGCAGCCGGGCCTCGTCAAGCAGCACCCGAGAGTGAAACCAGTAGGCGCGCGCCGCGAGCAGGATCAGCGCAAACCACGATCGGAATACGATCGCGAGTCCGAGCAGGAAAATGAGATGCCCGAGATACATCGGGTTGCGCGTCAGCGCGTAGGGACCGTGATCGAGTATCCGATCCGGCATGGTCTCCATGCCGGGGCCGCCGCCGGCGCGCGGGCCGCGATAGCGGCCGACCAGCTTGTATTGCAGGTAGCCCCACAGCATCAGCGGCGTCTCCCACCAGTCGATGCGCGGCCATCCACCCTGCCAGGCGAACTCGAAGGCGAACACGGTCAGCGGGCACAGGATGAAGGTTTGCACCGGCGTGCGTTTGAGCCAGCGCAGCACCTGTTCCATGGTTCGTCCCCCCGTGTAGCGCGACACTAGCGCGATACTCGTTCGCTGCTAGTGCCCTGTCTCTTTGTCCCTATGGCGGCTATCGTAGCGCCAAACAAGCGAGAGGAAACGGCCATGGGATCGCTTCGCGCGCTTGTCGCGTTCGCTGCCGCCTGTCTCGCCGCTGCCGTGGGCACTAGCTCGGCCTCCGCGCAGCAGCCTTACTACAAGGGCAAGCGCCTCACGGTGCTGATCAACTTCGCCGCCGGCGGACCGGCGGATATCGAGAGCCGCGTGCTCGCCAAGCATCTCGTCAAGCACATCGACGGCGCGCCGAACCTGGTGATCCAGAACATGGACGGCGCCGGCGGCCTGATCGGCGCGCAATATCTCGGTGAGGTCGCGGCCAAGGACGGCACCGTGATCGGAGCGTTTACCGGCGCCGCCTGGATCTATGCCAGCGATCCCGCGCGCTGGCGCGTCGACTTCCGCAAATATGAATTTGTCGCGCGCAGCCCGTCGACGACCATCCACTTCGTCCGCACCGACGTGGCGCCCGGCATCAAGACGCCAGACGACCTGATCAAGGCGCAGGGCCTGATCGGCGGCGGGCTTTCCGCCGATACCTCGAAGGACCTGCGCATGCGGCTCGGGCTCGACATGCTCGGCGTGCCGTATCAGTACGTCACCGGCTATCGCTCCTCGCCACCGGCGCGGCTCGCCTTGCAGCGCGGCGAGATTCACATGTTTGCGGAAACGCCGCCGAGCTATCGTTCGGTCGTGGTGCCGCAGCTGATCACGACCGGCGTGGCGATCCCGGTCTGGTACGACGAGATCAGCGACCCGCCGGTGCCGTCGAGGCAGCTCGAGGGCCTGACGATCCCTTCGTTCCCGCAGCTCTATAAGAAGGTCAACGGCGGCGCGATGCCATCAGGCGAGTATTGGGAAGCCTATCGCACGCTCTACGAGATGAACAATGCGCTGCTGCGGCTGGTCGCGCTGCCGCCGGGCGCGCCGCGCGCGGCGATCGATGCGTTGCGCCGGGCGGTCGAGCGTCTTGAGCACGACAAGGAGTTTGCCGCGGAGTCGAAAAAGACCTTGGAATATGTGCCGGAATACGTGACCGCCCCCGACCTGACCGAGCAGGTCGCGAAGGCGATGGTGGTGGCGCCGCAGATGCGCGACTACATCAACGCCTACACCCGCAACATCCCGAAGAAGTAGCGACCCGGCAAAAATTAGCGCGGGATATTCTCCCGGCGGAGCGCGATCCCGTTTGCGGCGGCGGCGCCAATCGGCGACCGTAAGCGCGACGGGTGGAATCATGACAGCAGCGATCGTGGTTGCCGCAGCGGTGGTCCGTAACGCGCACGGCGAGATCCTTCTGGTCCGCAAGCGCGACACCGTGCGTTTCATGCTGCCCGGCGGCAAGATCGATTCCGGCGAGACCGCGTTCGGTGCGCTGCAGCGCGAGCTTCGTGAAGAGCTTGGCTGCGGGTTCGAGCATCCCGACGCCCGGTTCCTGGGCGTCTTCTCGGCGCCCGCCGCGCACGAGCCTGGCCAGACCGTCACCGCGCACCTCTATGCCGTCGCGCTCGACGGCGCTGCAACGCCGACCGCCGAGATCGAGGAACTGACCTGGATCGATGCCGATGCGCCGGATCGCGTCGCGCTCGCGCCGCTCATCCAGGATGTGGTTCTGCCGCTGGTCCGGCGCGGCGCCGACCGGGTGCCTTCGCCCTCGCAAAGCTGAGGATTGCTGCGTCACTGCAGCCGCGATCGCCGCCTTGTCGGTGTTGCGGCAACGGGCGTATCGTCGTCGCAATCAATAAAGCGATGGAGGACGCCTCGATGAAACGCGTCGTGCTGGCTGCGATCTATGCCGCTGCATCGCTCGCAATCGCTGTTCCCGGCGCTGTAGCGCAGGAGCCGTATTACAAGGGCAAGCGGCTCACGGTGCTGATCAACTTCGCGGCCGGTGGCCCGACCGATATCGAAGGCCGGCTGTTCGCCAAGCATCTCGCCAAGCACATCCCCGGCCAGCCGACCGTGATCGTGCAGAATATGGACGGCGCCGGCGGCGTGATCGGCGCGCAGTTCGTCGGCGAGATCGCGCCCAAGGACGGTACCGTCATGGGCTACTTCGCCGGCACCTCCTGGGTCTATGTCAGCGATCCGGAGCGCTGGCGCGTCGATTTCAAGGCCTATGAGTTCATCGCCTATACGCCCGGCACCACCGTGCATTTCGTGCGCACCGACGTGGCGCCGGGAATGCGCACGCCGGCCGACATCGTGAAGGCGCAAGGCCTGATCGCCGGTGGCCTGAGCATCGATACGTCGAAGGACCTGCGCATGCGGTTAGGCCTCGACATGCTCGGTGTACCGTTCAAATACGTCACCGGTTATCGGTCGTCGGCGCCGGCGCGGGTCGCGCTCCAGCGCGGCGAGATCAATCTGTTCTCGGAATCGCCGCCGAGCTATCGCGCGATGGTGGTGCCGTCGCTGGTCGATACCGGGCAGGTGATCCCGGTGTGGTGGGACGACACTCACGAAGGCGACGACCCGGCGCCGCAGAAGCAGATGGAAGGCCTGTCGGTACCGACGTTTCCGCAGCTTCACCGGCAGCTCAAAGGCGCCAGGCCGTCCGGTCAGCTCTGGGAAGCCTACAAGACGATCTTCGACATCAACTCGACGCTGCAGCGCTTGCTCGCATTGCCGCCGGGCGCGCCGCGCGCCGCCTACGACGCACTGCGTCAGGCGATCGAGGCGCTGAACAACGACAAGGAATTCGCCGCCGAGGCGATGAAGGTGATCCAGTTCGTGCCGGAGTATCCGACCGCGCCCGACATGAGCGCGAAGGTCCGCGCGATGCTTTACGCGTCGCCGGAGATGCGCACGTTCGTCAACGACTACATGAAGGCCGTGCCGAAGCGGTGAGGGTGACGCGCCCTGCTGCCAGTGGTTTGCGCGAGCCGAACGGCACCCGCGCATTGCCTGGCGATTATGGTCTGTAGCTGCTCGTTATGCTGCAATCGAATGCAGTGGTGTGCGATCACGCGCGCAAGCACGCGGATGATGCGAGGTCGAATGACCCGCCGAGCGCACGAAATTCACAGGCGTGATCTCGTCATACCTCGTTGATCCGCAATGGATTCATCGGTGATGCCGCTCGCGTTTAAGCTGTCTTTTTGGCGAGCCGACTCTGCCGTTGCAAAATTACAACCGAACGAACTTATTTTTTAGTACTTCTGGATCAGCAGCTTAGGACATTTGGCCCGCTGGCCTTGCGCAAATTCGTTGGCTAGGTTGTGCCACATGGGGTGGCGGCAAAAGCGATCACTACTATAAGACGTACCGAACCCCTGTGGATATCGCGAGGTTATACCGCGTTTGTCCACATCCGCGCCGGGGGGCGCGCAGAGTTGGTGGGGGTGCGTGATGCGTGGCGTGTTGCGTTTAGCCGCTGGGGCGGCGATGGGGCTCGCGGTCGCAGGCTGCAATCTTGCCAGCGAAGGCCTTTATTTTCGAGAAGGCATCGGTACTGGGTTGAGCCGTCCCGAGCTCGGGGAAGTCACCCAGATTCAAGATCTCTACATCGCGCACATCTGTCAGCAGGCGGGGTTGCCGAACTGCGACGATGTCACGATGAGCCCGGCGGCATGGTCGCTTTTTGTCGAAGCCGGCATGAACGACGTCGATCTGCGGTGTGACGCCTATCTCGCTTGGCTCGACAACCGCAAACGATCCGCCACGCCGATCCTCAATCAGCTTGCGGCGATGAACAGCGCCACGCAGGCGGTCATGAACGCAACCGGCGCCGGCGCCGCGGCGATCACCATCGTCGGTATTGGATTCGGGCTTGCGGCCGACACGTTCACAAACGTGAATTCGCGCCTCTTGCTCGAGGTCAACCAATCGACGGTTCAATCCGTCGTTCTCGGGCATCAGACCGAGTATCGGATGCAGGCGGCCAAGGTACTGGTTCGTAGTCGCCCGATGGCGATTTATCTGTTGCGCAACTATCTGCGCATCTGCATGCCGTTCTCGATCGAGACGAGCATCAACAACACGGTCTCGGTCTATCATCGCGCCGGCCCGGACGCGTTGCGGTTCGAGCCGCTGTCCACGCGTGCGCCACAGGTCGCGGCGGCAACTTCGTCGCGCGTTGTAGTACGAAGCGCCGACCCGCTGCCGAGACAACAGAAGGTGCAGCCCAAAGAGCAGCAGCAAGTTGCACTCGGGCCGGCCGAACGAGACCTGTCTCGGACGTTCGTTGCCAACCTCCAGCGTGCGTTGTGCGTGTCCGAGCCCGATGGGATTCTCGGTCCGTCGGGTTCGCGGACGCGGAGGGCCATCAGGGAGTTCCTTGCCGTGCGCACCCAGGTGCCGCTTGGTAGCGCCTCCGAAATTATTCGGGGCGACAACATCGATGCTCTGCAAGGCGTGATCGATGTTGTTCCAAGGTGCACCGGGAGCGGGTTCTTAAGCGCGTGGGAGGTTGCAATGTACGGCCTGGACCGTAAAGCGGCTCCGGGGGCCATTACCCACATGCAGTCGCGGTTGGACGCGTACCTCAAAGCCAAGAATGTCGTTCTCCTCGGTCCGCAGAATAAACCTTGGGCGCCCGACAAGCCCGGGATGATCGGCGATGCCACCCGCGCGGCGATTGCCGAAGTGCGAAAGCGCGAGGAGGTCAACCCGAATCGCGGCCGTGCAATGGACCAAGACCTTATGGATTTTCTCGACAACTTCCGCGGTTGAGAACCTGCAGAGCCTCTAGGAGTGGAGCTCGTTCATGCCTTCGATAGTCACTCAATCCTCGCTGCGCGACGGACCGAATGGAAAGCCGAAAGGGGTAACGGCTCTCGCCGGCATCGGAATTGAGGTCCTTGGCTCGCAGGAAGAGTGGTCGAACATCAGGTTGAAGCCCTCCGGCACGGAAGGATGGGTGCGAACGGACACGATCGGCGATGCCGCGGCGGCCCCCGATCTTCCATTCGATGAAGTTACCTTTGCGAACCTCTGCGTTCTGCACGGCCAGATGCAAGGCGTCGTCCCTCACTACATGCTGGCGGTTGCGATGCACCGGTCCGGCCTAGCCGACACGTCCGACGGCGATGAGATTGGACCGTTTCGCATCACGAAAGAGCAATGGGCAGCTCATTGCAAGGAACCCGAATTCGACATCGATCTGCCGACGACGATACAGCCGTGGTACAAACATCCCGCGGTTTTCGCGGTGATGGCGAGGCGAGCGGAAAAGGCGCTGAACCCTACGGGCGCCGATGCGCGTCCCTCTGCGGTCGATCTGTACAAGCAGCAGTGGCCCGCCGAGCCGGCGACCAGCGATGAACTGGACCGCGCTTTCAAGGCGACGGCGGATCATGAGATCGCCGCCGTCGACAGGGTGCTGGACAAGCCGGCCGAGCAGCCGACAACCAACGACCATTTCGGCGAGACGCCTTCCAACAGCAAGATTTCTCAAGCCGCCTACAATCTTATCCTCGAATTCGAGATCAGCAGCCAGCAAGTCTACGAAAAGCGGTACCGGCGACCGATATGGCCGGGTGTCCAATCCGGCGTAACGATCGGCATTGGCTACGACGTGGGCTACGCGTCGGTTCCTCAGCTCGAGAACGACTGGAGGGGCCTCATTTCCGACGGCATGATTTCGGAGCTGAAGCGCGCCATCGACGTAAGGGGCCCGACCGCCAAATCGCTTGCCGGGCAACTCAAGGACAAGGTGGATATTCCCTGGGACGCGGCGATCAAGGTTCATTCCGCCACGGTGATCCCGCGTTGGGTGGCGGCGGTCGAAAAAGCTCTGAAGAACACCGACAAGCTTAGTCCGGACTGCCTCGGCGCGTTGGTTTCGCTCACTTACAATCGCGGGGCAGGGGGCTACTCGATCGACAAGCCACGCTTCGCCGAAATGCGGGCGATCAGGCAGGCCATGGCGAACGGGAGCTTTGGCGGTATCGCCGCGCAAATCCGTGCCATGAAACGAATATGGCCGACCGTTCCCGGATTGCTCCGGCGGCGAGAACGCGAGGCCAAGTTGTTCGAGCAAGGGCTCAGCGCGCCGGCGGGCGGCGGCATCGGCGGTGGCGCCACGACGTCAGGTGCCGGCACTGCCGTCGCGGCGGGGTCGGTTGTCGATCAACTCAAGGCGCAGATCGCCGCCGGGCGGATCACGTTCCAGGATCCGAAGTTCAAGGACGACTTGTTGGGGACCAAGGTAACCGCAAAGCTGCAGGCGCTCGTTCTCAAGCTCTCCGAACTTGCCGCGCCGTTGGAAATCAGTTCGGTGGTGCGCACCGGGGACTCCGGCCACCACGGCACGGGCCGGGCCGTCGACATCGGAAATGAGATGGTCATCGCCAAGAAGCTGCTGCCTCAGGTCGCCAACCTGGACCAGGTCCAGGCGCTTGGAATCGACGAGATCATCTTCGACGCGTCGAAGGTCGGTGAAAGCAACCCGCAAATCTGGAACTTCGATCGGGGAATCCCGCATCGGTTCAACGCGTCGACCATGGCGCAGCACGGCAACCACATCCACTTTGCCGTGGAGGCCTAGCCCGCCCACGGCACTGGTCTAGAGCTTTTTCCCAGTTGAATTGACTCGTCCTCTCGCCGCCCGTCCCCGCGAAAGCGGGGACCCAGGGGCTACAAAGCAAGACTCTGGATTCCCGCTTGCGCGGGAATGAGCGAAGGAGAGAGCCGTACTAGCCAGGAAACGGTCTAGTACCGCGGCCGTGTCATCACGTTGAGCGTCACCGGCGTGCCGGAGCGCACCTTGTCGATCGCGCGTTCCAGCGCCGGCAGCACCGCCGCGGCGGTTTCGACCTTCTCGCCGTAGCCGCCGCAGCTTTCCACCACCTTCTCGAAGTCGGGCGACGGCCGCAGCTCGGTGAGCGGCATGATGTTCGCCTTTGACGCCTTGCCATCAGGATAGACGTCGAGCGTCGACTGCCGCACCGCGCCCCACATCGAGTTGTTGGTGATGACGGTCAGCGTCGGCAGGTTCTCGGCGCGACCGACATAGTGATACGGCAGTGGATTGCCGAACATGTAGGAGCCGTCGCCGACGGTGGTGATGACGTCGCGATCCGGGGCCGCCAGCTTGGCGCCGAGCGCCGCGCCGAGACCGAAGCCGAGCCCGCCCGAGAGCAGGTTGCCCATGTAGGAGCGCGGTTCCGACATATCGAGCGCCGCCAGCGGCACGCCGAGCTCCGAGACGACGATCGCGTCCTTGCTCTTCACCTTGTTGATGCAGTGAGCGAGATAGGCGAGGTGGACCGGCGACTGGTCCTTCACGGTCTCGATCAGCTTGGTGCGCTTCGCCGCGTTTTCCTCGCGCGCAGCGGCCACGGTCTTGCGGCGCGTATCGGCCGCGCCGTTCTTCGCCTTGGCCGTAGCGCCGAGCGCCTCGCGCAGCAGCCGCAGCGCCGCGCAGGGATCGCCCTGCACCAAGAGGTCGGCCTCGATCTCCTTGAACGGGTAGCGGATGGTGAGCGGATCGGCCGAGATGTTGATGATCTTGGCGTCGGCGCGCGGCCCGCCGCTCTTCGGGATCCATGGGATCACGCAGTCGAGCACGATCACGACGTCGGCCTTCTTCACCCACGGGCCGGCTTCGAAGCCGAGATGCATCGGGTGGTCGGTCGGCAGGTTGAAGTCGCGCGCCTCGGCCTGCACCACCGGGATCGCAAATTCGTCGGCGAGCTTGCCGAGCGCAATCACCGCCGCCGGATCCCGGCCGATGGTCGAGGTCACGATCAGCGGGAATTCCGCCTTGGCGATCATCGCCGCCGCCTCGTCGATGGCGGCGCGCGCCGGCTCCGGCGCCGCGACGCCGAGCGGGCGGATGTTGTTGCGACGCGAATGCGTGGCCGGATTGGCGAGGACCTCGCGCGGCAGCGTCAGATACACCGGACCGCGCGGCTCACTCATCATGATGTCGAGCGCACGATCGACGATGGCGTCGGCCGGCTGGCCTTCGCGCAACTCGTAATCCCATTTGACGAACTCGCGCACCATGCCGCCCTGGTCGAACGACTCCTGGCCCCAGTGAATCGAGCGGTTGCGCGAGGCGACGTGGCCGGTCTCGGTGATCGGCGTGCGGCCGGCGGCGAGCAGCAGCGGCACGTTGTCACGCGCGGCGTTCATCAGGCCGCAGATCGTGTTCGCGGTACCGACGGTGACGTGCACCATCACCGCCGCCGGCTTGCCGCAGGTGCGGTAGTAGCCGTGTGCCATCGCCATCGCGACGTTCTCGTGCGGCACGGTGATGAATTTTGGGAACTTGGCGTTGCCGGTGTTGCGGGAAATGCCTTCCACGATCGGCGCGAAATCGGTGCCCGCGTTGGCGAACACGTAGTCGATACCGCGCTCGCCGAGCCGGGTGAGATAGGCTTCGGCGGTCATTTCCTTGGGCGTGTCGGTGCTCACGGTTCTTGTCCAATCCTGTTCGGAGGTTGCGCCGACCCTACCGGCCGCCGCACCCCTGTCAATGCGCGGTGGGGCTTGGCTGGACTGCCGTTTGCGGGGCCGCGGCGGGTCCCCTATAGAAAGGCGAGTTTGCGTCCATAAGGAGAGACCGTTCGATGGCCGACGATGAGAATAAGAAAGACCCGCACCAACTGGGCGACCACCTCCTCGGCTCCAACGTCATTCACAAACACGAACCGGGCGCGGCCTACGATCACGACCACGATCATTTCGAGTTCGATGAAGACGGCCCGCTGGAAGATAATCCCATCTGGTTGCAGGACCACGTCACGCTGGTGAGCGTCGGCATCGACATCGGTTCGTCCGGCACCCAGGTGATCTTTTCGCGGATCAACCTGCGCCGCTACGGCGAGGACCTGACCAGCCGCTACTACGTGGTCTCGCGCGAGACGCTCTATCAATCGCCAGTGGCGCTGACGCCCTATGCCAGCGAGGAGCGCATCGACGACGACGGCTTGAAGCGCATCATCGACGGCGCCTACGAGGCCGCCGGGCTCGATCCCGCCAACATCGACACCGGCGCCGTGATCCTCACCGGCGAAGCGTTGCGCCGCGAGAATGCCGCAGGCATCGCCAAGCTGCTGTCGGAGCAGGGCGGCGATTTCGTCTGCGCCACCGCCGGCCATCATATGGAGTCGATGCTCGCCGCCTACGGTTCCGGCGCGTCGAAGGCCTCGCATGAAGGCGGCAAGCGCGTCCTCAACATCGACATCGGCGGCGGCACCACCAAGCTCGCGGTCGTCGAGAAGGGTTTTGTGACCGCGACCGCGGCGGTGCACATCGGCGGCCGCCTCCAGGTGGTCGACGAGAAAGGCAACGTCGTGCGGCTCGATCCGGCCGGCCGCTATCACGCGCGCCAGGCAGGCTTCGACTGGCACAAGGGCGACGTGATCGATCCGAACCTGCTCGACCAGGTCGCGGAGGTCATGGCCGACGAGCTGGTCGCGGCGCTGACCGTGCGGCCGATCCCGCATGCGGTCGAGCACCTCTATCTCACCGACGCGATCCTCGATTTCGGCAAGATCGACGGCATGCTGTTCTCCGGCGGCGTCGGCGAATACGTCTATGGCCGCGAGACCCGCGACTTCGGCGATATGGGCCGCCGGCTCGGTCATGCGATCCGCCGCCGCATCGATGCCGGCAAATTCCCGTGGCCGCTGCTGCCGGCGTCCGAATGCATCCGCGCCACCGCGCTCGGCGCCTCGGAATACAGCGTGCAGCTCTCCGGCAACACCAGCTACATTTCCAAGCCCGGCGAGCTGTTGCCGCGGCGCAATCTACAGGTGGTGCAGCCGCCGTTCGATTGCGAAGAAGTCATCGATGCCGAAAAGCTCGCCAAGGCGATCCGCGCGCACTTCACGTCGTTCGACCTGATCGAAGGCGAGGGCGAGGTGGCGCTGGCGCTCAAGTGGCAGGGCCTACCGGCCTACGAGCGCATCGCCGCGTTCGCGGAAGGCATCCGCCACGGCCTCAAGAACACCATCGAGCACAAGAAGCCGGTCTACATCATGCTCGACGGCGACATCGCGCAGACGCTCGGCGCGATCCTGCGCGAGGAATTCCTGGTCGAGAGCGAGATCCTTTGCATCGACGGCGTGATGCTGCGCGATTTCGACTACATCGACCTCGGCCGTATCCGCATGCCGTCCTACACCGTGCCGGTCACCATCAAGTCGCTGGTGTTCAGCGAGGAGGTGCAGGGCGGCCGGCCGGCGCAGCGTATCCACCATCACGACGATGATCACGCCCACGGTCACAGTCACGGCCATTCGCACGGGCACCACCATCACCACGACCATGATCATCATCATGGCCATGACCACGATCATGCGCGGACGGCGAAGCCGAGCTAGTAGCAGCGTAGCCGAGGATAACGGGTCTGACCCGGCATCGGGCACTGCGGCCTGAAGGGAGCGTACCGGTCAGCCATGACTGACGCCGTCGGCCGAATGGGACCATTGCCCGCGCAAGACGCGCGCTGGCGGTTCGATTCGCGGTGGGTCCTGATCGGCGTGCCGGTTGCGCTTGTTGTCTGGCTTGCGATCGTTCCGCTCACCTTCCTGATCTGGCAGAGCTTCCTGACGCCGCACACGGCGGCTAAGCCGGCCGAGTTCACGCTCGACAACTTCCGCACCGCCTATTTCGCCGGCGAGACCTTCGGCCTGTTCGTCAATTCGGTGATCTTCGCCACCGGCACCGCGGTGTTCGCGCTGGTGGTCGGCACCGCGCTGGCCTGGATGAACGAGCGCACCAACACGCCGTTCAAGAAGCTGTTCTTCGCATTATCGATCATCCCGCTGGTGATCCCGGGCATCCTGTTCACGGTGGCGTGGATGCTGCTGGCGAGCCCGAAGATCGGGCTGCTCAATGTCTCGCTGCAGTGGCTGTTCGGCACCGACATGGTGTTCTTCAACATCTACACCATGGCGGGGATGATCTGGGTCGACGGCCTGCATTATTCGCCGATCGCGTTCCTGCTGATGACGGCGGCGTTCCGCTCGATGGACCCTTCACTGGAAGAGTCCGCGCAGATGAGCGGCGCGTCGATCGGCCAGATCGCCTTCCGCATCACCTTCCGCCTCGCCTGGCCGGCGGTGCTGGGCTCGCTGCTGATCCTGTTCGTCCGCGCGATCGAGTCGTTCGAGGTGCCGGCGCTGCTCGGGCTGCCGGTCGGCATCCACGTTTATACCTCGGCGATCTTCCAGGCGATCCAGCAGTATCCAAGCCAGATCGGGCTCGCATCGTCCTACGCGATCACGCTCCTGGTGCTGTGCGGCTTCGGCATCTATCTGCAGTCGCGGCTGACCTACCAGAGCGCGCGGTTCTCGACCGTGACTGGCAAGGGGTTCCGGCCACGCACCATCGACCTCGGGCGCTGGCGCTGGTTCGCGGCCTCGCTGTTCGCGCTGTATTTCCTGGTGATCGTGCTGCTGCCGTTCCTGGTGCTGGTGTGGACCTCGTTCCAGAAATACTACAGCGCGCCGTCCTGGGACGCGCTGAACCGGATGTCGCTCGACAATTACCGCGCGGTGCTCGAATTTCCCGGCTTCTGGAACACCGTCGCCAACAGCCTGTTCCTGTCGCTCACCTGCGCGGTCACGATCATGATCGTCGCGGCGGTGATCTCCTGGGTGGTGGTGCGCACCAAAATCCCCGGACGCTGGCTGCTCGATAGCCTCGCATCGATGCCCCTCGTTTTCCCCGGCATCGTGCTCGGGCTCGCGATCATGATCTGCTACCTCTATATCGACATCGGCATCTACAACACGATCTGGATCATGCTGGTCGCCTATGTGACGCGCTTCCTGCCCTACGGCATGCGCTACGTCTCGACCTCGATGATGCAGATCCACAAGGAGCTCGAGGAATCCGCGGCGATGAGCGGCGCGTCCTGGAGCATGAACTTCCGCCGCATCGTGTTGCCGCTCTTGAAGCCCGGCCTGCTCGCCGGCTTCATCTATGTCGTGATCGTGTCGATCCGCGAATTGTCGAGCTCGATCCTGCTCTACAGCCCCGGCAACGAGGTGATCTCGATCATGATCTGGGAGCTCTGGCAGAACGGCCAGTATGTGGAGCTTTCCGCGCTCGGCGTGATGCTGATCGTGCTGCTGTTCGTGCTGGTCATGGTGGCGCAGCTCGTCGGCCGCCGCTTTGGCATCGCCGAAAGGTAGTTATGGCAGAGGCGTGTCGAAATGACGAGTTGTCATTGCCGGGCTTGACCCGGCAATCCATCATCTTCGAAACAAGTCTTGCGAAGAAGATGGACCCCCGGGTCAAGCCCGGGGGTGACACATCACGCCGGGGGGAGACGCCGTGCTCAGCGTGAAATCGCTCTACACCGAATATGCCAGCGAGCATGGCGAGGTCGTGAAGGCCGCCCAGGACGTCAGCTTCGAAGTGCCGGAGGGCAAGCTGTTCACGCTGCTCGGGCCGTCGGGCTGCGGCAAGACCACCACCTTGCGGTCGATCGCGGGACTGGAGAAGCCGACCTCGGGCGAGATCGAAGTCGCCGGTCGCTCGGTCTATTCGTCGAGCCGCGGCATCTTCGTCGCGCCGAACAAGCGCAATTTCGGCATGGTGTTCCAGTCCTATGCGATCTGGCCGCACATGGATGTGTTCCACAATGTCGCGTTCCCGTTGGAGGTGCGCAAGCTCGGCAAGCGCGAGATCGACGAAAAGGTGATGCGCGTGCTGTCAGCGGTGCAGCTTGATCACCTGGTCGAGCGCGACGCCACCAAGCTCTCCGGCGGGCAGCAGCAGCGGCTGGCGCTCGCGCGCGCGCTGGTGATGGAGCCGCAGCTCCTGCTGCTCGACGAGCCGTTGTCCAACCTCGACGCCAAGCTGCGCGACGCCATGCGCACCGAGCTCAAACGGCTGCAACGCGAGTTCAACCTCACCACCGTCTATGTCACGCACGACCAAAGCGAGGCGCTGTCGCTGTCGCACGAGATCGCGGTGATGAGCGACGGGCGCATCGTGCAGGTTGGCACCCCGCGGGCGATCTACGAGCAGCCGACCAACCGGTTCGTGGCTGATTTCGTCGGCCAGACCAATTTCGTCGCCGGCACCGTGACCGCGCTGGACGGCGCCGGCCGCTGCCGGGTCAGGACCGGGCTTGGCGAGCTCAAGGTCCTGGCCGCCGCGGGACTCGCGCGGGACGCCGCGGTGGTGGTATCGGTGCGCCCGGAGGACGTGGAGTTGTCCGAGCAGGAACCCGCGCCCGGCGCCGACGAGAATGTCGTCCGGGCCATCGTGCATGCCAAGGATTTCCTTGGCGAATATCTGGATTTTCAGGTCAAGGTAGGCGATGTTGTGCTGCAAGCGCGGGCGCACCCCTCGCTGCGCACCCCGACCGGAGACCCGATCTTTGTGCGCATGCGCGCGGAGAAATGCGTCGCCATCCGGACCGATGTCGCCCCGCGGGAGGATGCCGCCCAAGGGGGCGCCGTGTAGGCCCGGGTCGGGCATGTTCCCCGAAAGGGGCCCGATTATCGGACAAGATCATGCTCAACTGAGCCCGAGATGAAGCGTTAACGAGACGAAACGTAAAAAAACCAGACGAAACTCAAAAGACTGCAAGGAGCATTGAATGGCCAAGAACGCACTCGTTTCCGACGATCTCGCGAAGAAATTCGCGACCGAGAAGGAGACGCCCTATACCCGCTTCGTCAAGGCCGAGGGCCTCGATATCATCCCGGCGCTCTATGTGCGCAACCTGCGCACCGTCGATTTGAAGCCGTGGGCGCGGCGTGGCGGCAACGCGGTGTTCGTCAACCATGACGCCTCGCGCGTCTCCAACGACAGCTACGTCATGGAGATCCCGCCCGGCAAGAAACTCGAGCCGCATCGTCAGCTGTTCGAGGAAATGGTCCTGATCCTCGAAGGCCGCGGCTCCACCACGGTCTGGAACAACGCAGGCCAGCGCATCACCTTCGAGTGGAAGGCCGGCGCGCTGTTCTCGATCCCGCTCAACTGCTGGCACCAGCACTTCAACGGCTCCGGCAAGGAGCCGGCGCGTTATGTCGGCGTCACCAATGCGCCGCCGGTGTTCAACCTGTACGAGGATATCGACTTCATCTACGGCTGTGAGCACGACTTCAAGAACCGCTTCAACGGCGAGCCCGATTACTTCGCCGCCAAGAACGAGCAGGACGGCTTCCTGCTGAAGACCAACTTCGTGTCCGATGCGGTCAACCTGCCGCTGATCACCGCCAAGGAGCGCGGCGCGGGCGGCGGACACATCCGCTTCTCGATGGCCAAGGGCTCGATGAACTCGCACATCTCGCAGTTCCCGATCGGCACCTACAAGAAGGGCCATGCGCATGGCCCGGGCGCCTACGTGATCATCCTCTCGGGCGAAGGCTTCTCGCTGATGTGGCCGGAGGGCGAAGAGCCCAAGCGCTACGACTGGGAAGTCGGCACCCTGATCGTGCCGCCGAACATGTGGTTCCACCAGCACTTCAACACCGGCACCACGCCGTCGCGCTATCTCGCGCTCAAGCACGAGACCGTGTCGATCCGCAATGCGCAGGGCGTGCCGAAGGCGTGGATCAGCCGCCGCGTCGGTGGCGACCAGATCGACTACGCCGACGAGAAGCCGGAGGTCCGCAAAATCTTCGCGGACGAACTGGCCAAGCACGGCTTGGAGCCGAAGATGGACGGGGCCTATCAGCAGGAACTCGTCGACCTGCCGCCGAAGTAAGCGCGGCGGCGTAAGCCACGCCAACAGCTCGACCAAGAATTACGGCGCCGGTCATCGACCGGCGCCGTTTTCTTTCTGTTCGGATGAAGTTTCTACCCGCGTTTCTCTTTGACCCTTTTCGCCTAGTACACGAATCTCTCCTCCGCTCATTCCCGCGCAAGCGGGAATCCAGAGTCTTCCGCCGTGGCTCCTGGGTCCCCGCTTTCGCGGGGACGAGCGGACGTGAGAGAGTGGATTGAGTCGTTAGTCCCGTTGCGCCATGAGGCGGCGCGAATTCGCGCGGACGCGCGTCCGGTAGCGTCGCATCACCGTCTCCGGGGACTTCCCGAGCGCCAGCATGGTCGATGCTTCCGCGTAGGCGACGACCTTCTCGCTCACCATCCGCGTCGCTTCAGTCTGCGCCGCAGGTCCTCCGGCGGCCAGCTTGGCCATTCTCAGTGCCATGACCTGCTGCGCCTCCACGGCGAGCGTGGCGGTCTCCATCATCAGGGAAAACCACGTCTGCCGCTGTCTGGTTCGCATGTCTTGGCTGTCTTCCAATTGACTGAAGGCGCGGCACGTCGCTGCCAGGCGGCTGAGACCGGGTCTTGATAGGGCTGTGGTCTTTGATCGGTGTTGCTGGGCTCGGCGGGAGATGGTGTTGGAGGCGTGATCGGTTCTTTTGGCATAGATGGGAAAGTATTGGCAGTAAATTCCGTTCCTTGCGGGCAACCGCCTGGTTTGTGGCGACAACGTAATTAAGGCCGCAGCAGCCGCGCCGCTGCGCGCAAGCCTTGTCCGGGCTCGCGGTGCGCCCGCGCGCCCCAGAGCCTGCGGTGTAGCCGGTCGAGCAGCAGGTAGATCACCGGCGTCGTATAGAGCGTGAGCATCTGTGACACGATCAGGCCGCCGACGATGGTGATGCCGAGCGGCCGTCGCATCTCCGAGCCGGGCCCCGCGCCGAACACCAGCGGCAGCGCGCCGAGCAGCGCCGCCATCGTGGTCATCAGGATTGGACGGAAGCGCTCCATGCACGCGTCGAAGATCGCCTGCTCCGGTTCGAGCCCACGCGTGCGCTCAGCGTCGAGCGCGAAGTCGACCATGATGATGCCGTTCTTCTTCACGATGCCGATCAAGAGGATGATGCCGATCAGCGCAATCAGCGACAGGTCGGTCCGGAACACCTGCAACGCCAGCAGCGCGCCGAGGCCGGCCGACGGCAGCGTCGAGATGATCGTCAGCGGGTGGGCGAGGCTCTCATAGAGCACGCCAAGAACGATATACACGGCAACAAGCGCGGCGAGGATCAACAGCGGCTGCGCGCCGATCGACTCGCGGTAGGCGCGGGCGTCGCCCTGGAACTCGGCGCGGATCGTGTCCGGCATGTGCAGCTCGGCGACCGCGCGATCGACCGCGCGCGTCGCTTCGGCGATGCTCACGTTCGGCGCCAGGCTGAAGCTGATCGTTACCGCCGGGAACTGGCCCTGGTGGTTGATCACCAGCGGCTGCAGCGCGCGCTCGATCTTGGTCACCGCCGTGAGCGGCACCTGCGCCCCATTTGCGCCGGGGACATAAATTCGATCGAGGTCGGTCGGATCGCGCTGGTATTGCGGGTCGATCTCCAGGATCACGCGGTAGTTGTTGCGCTGGGTGTAGAGCGTCGACACCTGACGCTGCGCGAACGCGTTGTTGAGCGCGCTCTGGATGTCCTGCGCGCGCACGCCGAGCCGCGACGCCGCGACCCGGTCGACGTGCACGTTCACCTGCAATCCGCCCTGCTGGCGGTCGCTGGAGACGTCGACGATCTCGGGCACCTTCTGCAGCCGGTCGTTGATGATGGGCGCCCAGCGGATCAGCTCCTGATAGTCCGGCGACCACAGCGTGTACTGGTAGCTCGAGTCGGACTGGCGTCCACCGGTGCGCACGTCCTGCGCCGGGAACATGAAGACCCGCAGCCCCGGAATGGCGTTCAGCTTGGGGCGCAGGCGGTTGATCACGTCCCACGCGCTTTCGTGGCGCTCGGAAAACGGCTTTAGGCTGATGAAGAGCTGCCCGCGATTGACCGAGGAGTTGAACGACGAGGTCCCGATCGACGAGCCGACGCCGGCGATCGCGGGGTCGGCCTGCAGGATCTCGTTGGCCTGCTGCTGCAGCTCGGACATCGCCTGGAACGAGATTTCCGGCGACGCCTGGGTGCCGCCCCAGATCAAGCCGGTATCGTCGGGCGGGAACCAGCCTTTGTTGGTGTTGGCATAGAGCCAGACCGTCAGCGCGATGGTGCCGGCGAACACCACGAGCGTCGGCGCCCAGTGCCGCAGCACCACGCGCAGGCTGCGCCCGTAGAGCGCGACCATCCACGCCATGCTGCCTTCGACGGCGCGGTCGAACCACGTTGCGTTCGGTGACGGCGGCTTGCGCACGAAATGCGCGCAGATCATCGGCGTGAGCGTCAGCGACACCACCATCGAGATCGCGATCGCGAAGGTCAGCGTCACCGAGAATTCGCGGAACACGCGGCCGATCACGCCGGTCATGAACAAGAGCGGGATGAACGCGGCGATCAGCGAGATGCTGATCGACACCACGGTGAAGCCGATCTGCCGCGCGCCCTCCATCGCGGCCTGCACCGGCGTCATGCCCTTCTCGAGATTGCGGAAGCAGTTCTCGATCATCACGATCGCGTCGTCGACCACGAAGCCGACCGAGACCACCAGCGCCATCAGCGA